>ENA-UERS01000546-UERS01000546.1-human-gut-metagenome-genome-assembly--contig:-NODE-546-length-16185-cov-561.755525_pt1 | contig 16185 bp, 8 predicted proteins | sample MGYA00242991_ERZ507992 | MGnify/ENA primary metagenome ERZ507992 (study PRJEB26167, sample SAMN06115535) | human gut metagenome | host: Homo sapiens | place: China:Chongqing | collected 2015-10-24...
TTGGCAATACCATTATTCACTTTTGCGTCAACAACGGTTATCACATTCTGCAAATGCTTATTGATGACCTCATTTCTGATTCTGAGGCTGTCGAGTATGCCACTTACCTTACGGCTCTGCTGCTGGTGTCTTGTCAACAAGTCGTTGTGCAGCGTAGTCAGCATCCTTGCCGTTTCGCTATGTCTCAACGTGACTTTGGAGGAGTCTGTCTTCTCGGACTTCTTACCGAACAGACGTCTGAAAAAGCCTTTTTTCTTTTTCTTCTGCGCTTCCTGCGCTGATGAAACGACTCTTCTGCTTTCAGACTTGCTCTTTTCTACAATCTTAGGGACTTCTGTGGTAAACCTTGAATGAATATCGTTGCACTCGTGTATCGCATTTCTCATGGCAAGCAAAAGTCTTTCTTTTTCTTTCAACAATTCCTGAACCGAACGTATATCTTCATTGGTACAAAGACCGGCTATATTCTGAAGGCGGCTACTAACATCCGCACTAAGCCTGTGGTATTCGTTCGCTGCTGTTGAATCCCAGTCGGCAGCCGTTTCACCGAGCAGGGCCAGTTTGGTGACATGTATGTTCAAATCATACATGCTTTTTCGCCAAAGATGCAGTTCTGCATTTCTATTCTCCATACTACTTCTGTCGCGCCATTCAAATAGGCCGATTCCAATGGTACATCCTACAACAATGGTGGCTATCATTATGCCTAAAGCCATCCATCGGCAGATATGCCCGGTCTGTTCTTTGCGTTCCATGTTGTTTACTTTTTACGTTTCTATTACTTCATTATAGCTTTGCACTAACATTTTAATCGGCAAAGATAATAGCAGGAAACATCAAAGACGAATATTTATATATATTATAACAACTTTTATATAAATTCTTGGTAAAAACAGCATATTATTAGAAACGAGAGTCGTTATTGGACAATAATAATCAACAATAAAGCCAAAAGTTGACAAAGTGTAGGTTGTGAAAATAAATCGAAAAAGGGTGGCAAGCGTAGCAATCGGATTTCTCTTTGCCATACGACACAGAGAAATCCTAATGAAAGCTATATATATTGCCTGATGGAAAAGTCACGATTTGCGAAGAATTGTATTGGCATCCTCATTTTATCATTGGTGATTTAAAAAAACAGACATTAAAAGAAATTTGGAATTCTCAAAAGGCAAAAGATATTTTCTATCTTAAACAGTCTTCCATACCTTCGGATAGTCCATGTTCTTCATGTCGAGATTTTTCCGAATGCCGAAAATATAAGCATATTTGTTGGAGAGATACGATTTTGGCATATGGTGCTGATAAATGGTATTATCCAGACATCTCGTGCCCAAAAGCTCCCCACATAAACAAAGATATTGCTATTGAGTGACATTTCTGAGTAAGCTCTCTATAGAAAGAGTCTTGATGTAGTTGCTCGCACAAACAAAAATGAAATTGAATGTAAAAAAAACGTGTGTATGAAATCATTTCTTTCAACTCTTGTAAGCATGTTCATTAGTATCTCTGTTCACGGTCAGATTACAGGAACTGTGCTTGGAGAAAATTTACATCCATTGGGCTATGCAAACGTAGCCTTGTATTCTTTGCCAGATTCTGCATTTCTAACTGGTACAATAACGAACGAGTTGGGAAAATATGTGTTTGCCAAAGCTGACAATGCAAGTTCAACATACCTGAAAGTCAGCGCAATCGGGTATGTTACAGCAATCGTGCATCCAATCATGAATAAGCAGACAATCAAATTGAAACCTAATGAATATTCATTGGGCGAAGTAGTGGTTTCTGGACAGCGAGAGCTCTTTAAAAGCAGAGGCACTGACATTGTTGCCGATATTCAACATTCCAATCTGAGGGACTTTGGTTTTGCAGATGACATCATAGGCAAATTGCCAATGGTCTCGGGTGAGAATGGTAGCTACAACATTTTTGGCAAAGGAAGTGCAGTTGTTTATATTGGTAATAGAAAAGTATCCGACCCTTCTGAATTGTCAAGAATCTCTACGAAAGACATTGCTACTATAGAAGTGATTAGCAATCCTGGAGTAAAATATGATGCAGACACTCACGCTGTGATTAAAATCAACCTGAAGAAACAATATGCAAAAGGACTGGGTGGAACCGTAGCATTAAGCGATGGGCAAGGAAGGAGAAATTATGATAATGAACAAGTTCAATTAACTTACAGTTCAGACATGATTAACACATTCGTCGGTTTCAGCAATTCAACATCCCGCTATTCTACGGATCAGGAAAACACTGAATATGTTCTTACTCCCAGTTCTGCGTGGAGCCTTTATAGCAATATGCCAAAATGGAATTCCAATTACTACAACAAAACTGTTACTGGAGGTGTTAGTCTAAATTTGGACAAAAACAATACTTTGGGTGGACAGTTGACATATCAGCGAGCAAATGACAGGTACAATGGAGAATCAAGTAATGTCATGATGCAAGGAGAAACTGTGTACGAAAGATTGAGTGCCACTCTTGATTCACATTCTCGTTACAATCAATGGCAGTCGAATATGTATTACGAAGGTCATATTGGAACTAAATGGACCATTAATTTCAATGGTGATTATCTCAGAAGAAAAAGTACAGATGACAAGAGTAATGATGAATCTGGAAATCTGACAAATCCTCATACTGTGCTGACAACCAATGAGGCAATTTATAACATAGCCGCAGCCATTGTTGAGGCAGAATATCAATTAAACAAAAATGCGACATTGAAAGTCGGTACCAATGTAAGCTACGTCAAAGACACGAAAGTATATAGCGGTTTGGATGATACAGCAGAAAGTACAGCATCCTCATTGACCTCCAAGGAGACCAAAATGGCTGTCTTTGCTGAAGGAGAAGCGAATATGGGCAAGTTAAGTGCCAATATAGGCACAAGATATGAAATATTCAGGATGTCATATTATGATGATTTGAACAATCAACAGTTGGTAGATAAAAGTTACTCAAGATTCTATCCGTATGTTTCCTTGTCTTTGCCAGTGAGTGATGTGAGGTTTGGATTGAGTTTAACCACAAAGGTGCAGCGTCCTTCTTATTATCAGTTGCGTAACAGTCAAGAATATTTTAACAGATACGAAATGGAGGGAGGAAATCCATTGTTGCTTCCTCAATATACTACCGACTTGACATACTCCGCACAATACAAGAGTCTTAGGTTTTCCTTGTCATATCAGTGGATAAAAGATTACATTATGACCAACAACATGATAGATGCTGAGAATCCGTTGCACATATTGTCTAAGCCCACGAATAAGCCACACTATTCTGCCCTAAATGGAAATGTTGCTTACAACAAGACTGTTGGTATATGGGAATTCTACACCAATTTGAATGTGATGCGTACTTTCTTCAGCATTTACAATACAGATGGAACATTGACAAATGGTAAACGACCTTACGCAGAAATGTCCTTCAATAGTTATTTCAACTTGAAGAATGACTGGATGCCATATTTGCTACTAAAATACAATAGTGATGGTTATATGCGTGAATACAGAATTAAACAAGGATTCTTTATCAGTTGTGGCATTACTAAGCATTTTCTTAAAAACACCTTATATGCACGGTTGAGTGTTAACAACATATTGGGTACAAAGGAACGAGAGACTCGCTTTGACACAAACTATGCATTTGAAAAAGAACGTTTCAGAGACAATAGAAATATAAGTTTGTTTTTAAGATACACATTTAACAACAAGAAAAAGTATAAAGGTAAAAATGCTGCCAGCGAAGAAATTGGCAGAATGTAATGCCCAATTTCTTCGACAAAACACAATAAAGGAATGAATGGTTTTCGTGTGGTATTTCAACATGATAGTATGCAATGCGGTATAGCTTGCCTGCAAATGGTATGTAAATATTTCGGCAGAGAATACACTTTGGATTCTCTGTCGAAACTTTGTTTCGCAACAACAGAAGGGGTTTCCATGCTCAGTATCAACGAAGCTGCTAATACTCTTGGATTACATACAATATGTGCAAAAGCTACTATTTATACATTAAGTAAAGCACCTTTACCTTGCATTCTTCATTGGAATGAAAATCATTTTGTTGTTTTGTACAAAGTAAAAAAATCCAAGAAATTCTACGTGGCTGATCCTGGCAAAGGATTTATCACTTACGAACTTGATGAGTTCAAACGCCATTGGATTAGTACAAGATCCAACGAAGAAGATAAAGGCATTGTTATGTTTTTGGAAACCACCCCTGCTTTCTTTACATATAAAATGCAGGCAGAAGAGAATGCCAAAGAAAATAGGTCTTTCCACTTTCTCCTCGGTTATGTGAATAAATATCGTAAATACTTTGCACAAATCATCTTGGGCTTAGTAGTGGGTAGTCTTTTGCAGCTTGCCCTGCCATTTCTTACCCAATCCATCGTAGATATAGGAATAAAGAACCAAAATATCGGATTTGTCTGGCTTATCTTGTTGGGGCAATTGATGCTTACTATCAGTCGTACTGCTATTGATTTTATCCGCAGATGGCTGTTATTGCATATATCCCTTCGCATCAACATCTCATTGGTGAGCGACTTCTTCATTAAACTCTTGAAGTTGCCGATGTCTTTCTTTGACACGAAACTCATGGGAGACTTGATGCAGAGAATGAGCGACCATAGCCGTGTAAATAACTTTCTCACACAGCAGACACTCAACATTACCTTTGCAATGCTTACTTTCGTAGTCTTCTCGGTAGTGTTGTTCTTCTACAACAAATTGGTGTTCGCTATTTTCTTGCTGGGAAGTATTCTCTATGGAGGATGGATGACCCTGTTCTTGAAGCGTAGAAAAGTATTGGACTATGAACTGTTCGAGCAACAAGCCATCAATAACAACAAAACCTACGAGTTTATCACTTCCATGCAGGAAATCAAGTTGCAGGATTGTGAGCAGCGCCGAAGATGGGAATGGGAAGATACCCAAGCAGACCTGTTCGGCGTGCAGATGAAGTCGCTCAAACTTCAACAGACACAGGAGGCAGGTAGCATCTTCATCAATGAGGTGAAGAATATCATCATCACGGTAGTGGCTGCAGCCGCTGTGATTCATGGGCAAATGACATTGGGTATGATGCTTGCCGTGCAATACATCATCGGTCAGCTTAACTCGCCAGTGGAGCAAATGATGAATTTCTTCTATTCTCTGCAAGATGTGAAGATAAGCTTGGAGCGAATCAATGAGATTCATCAGATGGATGACGAGAATGGAAAGAAAGGCTTGAAAACTTCAATAGAGAATAAAGACGAGGGCATTGACATCCAGAACATCATGTTCAAATATGATCCACATGCCTTGCACAAGACCATAGATGATGTGAACATCCACATACCGCAAGGTAAGGTGACAGCAATCGTTGGTGCATCTGGCAGCGGAAAGACCACCCTCATTCGTTTGATGCTTGGCTATTATCCTGTGCTGGAAGGAAAAATCGCTATCGGCAATACCGACATCAACACAATCAACAAGAAGTGGTGGCGCAGGCAATGTGGCGTTGTCATGCAGGATGGTGTTATTTTCTCGGAAAGTATCGCTAGAAACATTGCCGTAGATGATGGCGACATAGACAAGGAACGTCTGCTGAAAGCTGCCGAGATAGCTTGCATCAAGGATTACGTGATGGCTTTGCCGCTGAAGTTCAACACCAAGATTGGGCGTGATGGCGTAGGATTGAGCCAGGGGCAGAAGCAGCGCATTCTGATAGCAAGAGCTGTCTATAAGAATCCTGACTACATTTTCCTTGACGAGGCAACCAACTCGCTGGATGCCAACAACGAGAGAAGCATTGTGGAGAACTTGGATAAGTTCTATAAGGGCAAGACGGTTGTAATAGTTGCACATCGACTAAGCACAGTGAAGAATGCCGACCAAATCGTAGTCATAGATCATGGCAAGGTTGTCGAGGTTGGCAATCATGAATCGTTGACTGCCAAACGAGGTGCATATTATAACTTGGTGAAGAATCAGTTGGAATTAGAAAACTAAAATGCTTTTGATATGGAAAAGAATAAAAAAGATTTAGATAATATAGAGTTGAGAAGTGAGAAGGTGAGGAATGTGATAGGCAAAGTTCCTCCTCGCCTCGTCAGTTTGGGAACTGTAATCATTACTGTTATAGTCCTTGCCCTCGCTGTCGCATTCTACAAAATACCTTATCCTATATCCATAGAGACTAACGGTGAGGTCGTTAATCATAGAATGGTACAGGTATTTGTACCATACAAGTATCTGTATCTTTTCAATGAGCCAAGAACTGCTCATGTTTCCTTTGAAGGCTACGATAATATTTCTTATCAATTTGATGTGGCAAGCCATAGCACAAAGCTTGTACACAAGGAAGATGGCAACTATTTTAGGGCTATAGGCATAATGAATACTGATGAGAAAACTGTGCCTGCATTGCAAAAGCATCAGAAAGCAAACATTAGAATTGTAATAAGCAACAAGACATTGTGGCAGCAAGTGTTTGGATAGACTTATACCCGAACACTTGTTGCTATCTCCATAAAGGATCGTTTTCCCATCTTTGTGGAAATCTACATATTCCGGTTGCATACCTTTTTCAAACATGTCAAGCATAAACACGCTACCGAAAACCTATTTAACGGCAAGTTTTACAGACGTAGAAACTGATACAGATTTTCATGTGTACATAGGAAATAAAGTCCACAAGACTTTACCAAAAAGAGAGTAGAAGCTCGTATGATAGACCTTCCTTCTTGATAGCATCGTTTATGCCTGAATATAATAGTTCCATAAACAACGTAAGCGGCTCCGCGTTTATACCTTGCATCATTCAAAAAAGCAGTAGCAGCTGATTAAACAAATGCTGCTACTGCTTTTTCCATCGGTCAGGAAGCTTCTGGTGCAGGTCATGTGAAAGATAAATATACAGGCGTGGAACTTGATGAGGTCGCTGGTCATTCATGGATTATTGATGGTTATGTAATAGCAACGCTAGATGATGAGTCTCACAATGTTCATGTTAAGGATTTTTATGTCCATAATAATATGGGCTGGGACGGAGCAAATAATGGCTATAATTTGTTAACGGCATTGAGTTCATCGCCAATGGCATACAAGGAAGGCCTTCTCGATTTGATTTGGACATGACGGACGAGCATACCTTGCAAGTCACCGACAAGACAACGGCAGAAGTCCAAACGGCAATACCTGTCAAACAAGATCAATGGAAAATATCTGTTGAGAGTTCAAATGGAAAAAGGACTTGGAGATACTTCACCAAAGAGCAAGTGGACAAGAACGAGGTTCGCAAGAAAGTTGAATCCATCCCTTTCGAGGAAAGGTAGAAATGCAACAATGTCGAGGCAACCATGTTCCAATATATCTTCCATACGAGAAATAACAAGACCAGATACCGCACAAAGATAAAGCATACTTTGCAAGCCATCGCAAGGTGTGCTTGGATTAACATGCGCCGACTTTTCTTGTATGACCTCGAAATGGGTCTCCAGATGGCAACAAAATAGTTCAAAGACCGAATCGCCCCACTTTGGGGCTATATTTAGGCAATAAGAGGCATTTTTGACGCTGTATAAACTGGTCGTTTGCCAACTTGTTGCCAAAGTTAGTTAACGCCAAGGATTGCGTAAAAACTTTCCAAGGCATATATTTAATTCAAATTTAACTCACTTTTAAAAGTGGAGTCAAGTTTATAAATTATTAACGAGTCCTGTTGACCATCTCATGCCCTGGGGGGTACTGAGTAGTTACGATTGTTGGCAATCATATTATGTGGAAATATTTTGTTCATATAATTTTATGTATTGGGATATATATAGGTCGATGACAAAGTATCCAGTCTTCTACAATAAAACATTCGAATATGGACCATAATTTCAATTTCCCGAATATGTAATTTTGAAGTTCATTTTTTTTAATTCATTGTAACTCAATTCATATCTTTTATCAAAGATATTTTGCTTGATTATTTCTTCTTTGGAATATTTATCAAGCGTACTTTGTTTGAAGATTATCACTTGATATTTATCATTGGCCTGGAGTTCATTATCCGGTATTGGTATCTTTCCTATGAAGCTGCTATCATTTTCTGTCTCAATTAATAATTTACCACCAAATACTTCAAAAACATATTGAGGAGTTAAAAGGGTTGAATCTTTAAACATAAATTCCAATGCATAGATTTTTTCACCAGACTTATTCATGATTTGGATATTCTGCCAGTTTACGTCCACGCCTGGATCCTCTGCTAACCATGAGCACGCATTACATATAAGGCAAACTACAAAGAAACTCATTGCCTTGAAAATTTGTGTATCTTTTTTCATTATATTTCTATCATTAAAATTAATTGCGAATTTAATTATTTATGTGTTAGAATCCAAATTTTAGCCCCATAAAAAGATTATGGGGCTATGTTTATTAAATGATAATAAAATCCCAAAAGACTATTTTTCCTTTAGTATTTGGGAATGTCTTATCTTGATGGCGGGTACCTAATCTTGGATTTATATATTTTGTATAATTCTTATATCTAAAAGCATTTATATCAAAGAAATCCGCATTATTTTTAGTATATCCTGGCGCTCCTTGACCATAGTGTTTATCAAAATACTTGGCTCCTAAATTACTTGCATTTACCTCAAACCATCTATCTTTGTGCTCCATGTGACTCCATTTTGAAGTAAAGGTAGCACTAGCCAAACTCGGTATCGCAATTACCGGGAAATAAAGAACTCCCCATCTCTGAGTCTGAATATAGTGCCCATATTCATGGACAAAAAGATGATCCCTCCAATCAGCAACATAATTTTTGGGACCAAGAGAATAATGACCTATGGTAAAAGCACTATTTTGATTTTTAGTAACTCCAGAAAGAGCTAACATACCATCCATATCAGTAACTCCATCAACTAACCCGATAGTATTACATACCTGAGAGGCTAAATTCCCTATAATAGAATTTGCAATTCCGTAAGTCCATTTATTCAGGATTTGTCCAAAGTTACCTTTGAACATTCCCATATCAATTTTCCATGCGTTCACAGTTCTTGTCCAATTATATTGACTTACATTAAATCCATGGTTTACCATATTTCCAAAGAAATCAGTTACCGCATTGAATATAGTAAACAAGAAAAATTCACCATTGGAATCTTTGTATAAAAGTGGATTGTTTATAGTATAAGAATACCTATTAAAATTCTGCGGCATATCAGGCATTTGTACGTAGGGATCCGGAGATAAGAAACGTCCTAACGCCGGGTCATAGAGACGGGCGTTCATGTTAATGAGTCCGAATTGAGTCAGGTGTTCATGTCCCGTATATCCCCGTCCGAGGAATAACTCTGGTTCTTTTCCAGGCTTATAGATGTCATGAGTATCAGGGTCGCGAAGACGGCCCCATGCGTCATAGCTCAGCTCCTGAACAAGACTGCCATTAGCAGTAACCACTTGTATGACGCTTCCCAAATAATCCCGCAGGATATAAAAGACCTGACTTACGGAACCACTCTTTATGCAGACTGCAGGTGCATCATAGTACCCGCCTGACAGATAAAGGCTTTCTTTAACACCCTGTGCACTTTCATACAGTTCATAACATCCACCAAGGTAATAACGAGAGAACAAGTTGGTATTTTTATCAGATACAACCATCCGAACACGCTCTGATTCATCATCATAGACAAATGATGCTGTATAGTTGTTTTCAGAGATTGTATTGGGACGTGAAAATGACGTATAGGTTATTTCCTGTTCCCTGTATGGCACAGCATTTCCCGCAATATCTACTTCCGAAACGGCATACGGTTTATTTGATAGCCCATATTTGAATGTGCCTACATCACTTTTGTTGGTAATATTGCCTTTAATATCATAAGTTACGCTATTATCTCCGTATGAGGTGAGTCTGTTTATTCCATCATACGTGAAATCCTCAGTCAGTTTTCTCTTGTTATCCCTCCTTGTCTTTAAGTTAGAAGTTACAGGGTCAAATACATAGGAGAAGTCCTGATATGTCGTCGAGGAACCTGCAGCTTTCCGTCCAGTCGGTAAGCCGTAAGGCGTGTAATTATAGTTACGGGTTATATTACCGGTCATGATTTTTGTTGGCTGACCAAAAGGATTTTCCTCCAGAAGTTTGAATATCGTCTCAGTCCCATTCAGGTTTGTCTCTCTCAGATGCCCGTTAGCGTAAATATGGTTTTCCGTAGCCAGTACGTCGGATTTGGTAGTGTATTTTACAGAGCTTACATTGCCATCCAGATATGTGTATTCTTTCTGAAGCCAGACTCCATCTACCGTATTTCCTTTCCAAAGCTGGACTCTTCCAAAACTGTCATAGACATAAGATTTTGAAGTGCCGTTTGTCGAAGTTACGCCAACCAATTCATTGATGGCGTTATAAGAGTAAGTAGAGGTAAATTCTGGCATGGCTTTCTTCACAAGCCTCCCGTACATATCATATTCGTAGGAAATGCTTTTCCCATTGGCATCCGTTTCTTTTGAAACATTTCCATCCGCATCATATTCATACGCCGTATATCCCTTACTCGGATCTGATATCCCTATACGTCTTCTGAACTGGTCATAGCTGAAAGATGTCGTAATATTCCCCGGAACAACAACAGATGACGGTTGACCATCCACGTCAAGGTTATAAGTGACAGAACCTGTCGGGTCGGTAACAGAAACAAGATTATTCTGAGAGTCATAAGTGCGAGTAGTTAAAATATTATTTTCAACCGTCGTCACATTATTTCCACTGTAAGCATACGTAGTTTCCTTCCCTGAGGCTTCCTTACATGAAAGAATTCGATTATGGTCATCATAAGAATAATTGTTCCATAGGGATGGCGTATTTCCAAAGAATGGCAGGGATTGTTTTTCTACATTTCCGTAGCTATCATACAGCTTATCTATATGACAGACGGAACCATTAAACCGGGTTTCACCGTTCCTTACTTCCCGGTTCAAGGCATCATATACCTTTATGGTTGTCGGTTTTCCTGTTTGAAATGTACTCACTGCATACAGTCCATTCGTGCCTTCGGAAGACCACGCATAAGTCGTCGATTTATTTGTCTTATCAGGATAGTTTATCAGCGTTTCTCGACCAAAGGCATCATAAGAAAAGGCTGTCAGACCTCCTCTGTGGTCTTTTATGCTGTCAACTCGTCCATAATTATCGTAAGCGTATTCTTTTATAAGGCCCATTGGGTTTGTTACCTTAGCCAATCTTCCAAAATTATCATACAGATATACAGTCTTCGTATTATTCTTCGACTCATAAAGTTTTAATACTTCTGATATCGGATTACCATAAGTATCATAGCTGTAAATATATTGTTTGGACTGTTTTCCGTTGATATAATATACCTTTACGAATGGTTGTCGTTTAGTTTGTGCAGGTATATATTCCCTTTCTGAGTAGGTGGAATTTCCTTTGGTTTTTGTAATAGTCCTGTCTGTGAGGTAGCCAAGATTATATCCGTCAGTCACAGTTGAATACGACGAATAAGTATTGGTGTACTTGACATTATACCCATCAGAATAAGAAATATTCTCGCTTGTGGGGAAACCGTATGTATCGTATGTGTATGTTGATGTGGCGGTGAACCCCTTCAACAAATCTTTCTCGAGCTTCTCAGTCAAAAGAATCTTGGAAATTTTATTGGACTGTGTTGATACGGCATACGTATAATGCTTTTCCGATTCCGGTGAAATCTCGCTTTCCGGTAGGCTGAAATTATAGGGTTTGAAAGTCTGTACCGTACTATATCCACGTTTGTCTATATGCGTTATCTGGTCAAATCCCCGAAATCCCAATCCCTGTCGGTGGAACACAGCATTCCTGTACGTATAATAGTTGTTATCCACGAGATTGCCGTTCATGTATGTTTCTGTTGCGTTGATTACAGCCAGCGGCTCTTGAATATTGACATAGGGGAATTGGGCATCATATCCCTTTGTATATACATTAAAGATATTTTCGGTCTCATTGATAAAATGATATTCGTTTTTCTCCACGACTCCAAGGCTGTTGACAAGTCCCGTCATCATAGACTCTTTAGTGTCATTTCTGGTGAACGAATATTTCGTGACCTTCCCGTCTTTCAGACAAACCATCTGGCTGAAATTGTTATGTCCATTGATGTCTGTAGGAACCAATACGGACTTGGATGTAGGATAACTGTCATAAGAAACGCTACTACCTACATTGTTGTCTTTGGCTAAATAAGTAAAGAAGCCACTTGTATCATACTTGACAAGATCAGTCTTTCCATCGCCATTGATGTCCTGTACGATAAAGCCGGTATTGTCCTGGCTGCTTTTAAACGTACCGCTAAAAGAAGATTTGCTAAACAGACCGTTACCCATGGAGTTATACATTGTCCATGAATATCCTCCACCCGAAGTACTTGCCGGAGAGACCAGGAGATCCATCATTCCATCTCCATTATATTCCCCTACAAGAATGTCACGGTTCTCGAGTCCTCCCTTATTAAGCCCTGTATAGGTCATCACTTTCCTTGCGGAAATGGAACTTCCCACAGCGTCAAACGTATAAACGTTAACGCCGTTTTCATTAATATGGCATAAATCAGTCTTTCCATCCCCGTCGTAGTCCATTGCCAATAATTTATCAGTATGGTTCGCGGCCGCTTTAGGATCTAATTGCTGTACTCCGACGAACTCCACATTAAACGGTAAAACATGCCCCTGATATAATATTTTGTTATTCGGAAGGTCGAATATATAGCATTTGGACGGTTTACTCGTATCACCGAAAGGCTGGTGAACAGATACGGCCAGAATTTCCATCTTACCATCTCCATTGAAATCTCCCGTGTAATAGAACTTGGGTTGAATGCTTTTTTTACCATCCGCATCCTTATAGACCGTTGGGAATGAATATGTCCTGGAATAAAGCTTTCCCAGCCCAGTGTACAGATTTGAACGATAGACGGTAAAGGTCACCTGGTCATTGTCATTGACAACCAAATCATTTATCTTTATGACATATTCCTCTTGTTTTCCTTCAATATCCGCACAAAGAATATCCACAAAACCAAGTTCCGTTTTTAAGTTAGGCATTGCTGATGCCCAACTGTCGTTCAGACCGGCATATAGAAATATTTTCTCATCTCCGGTATATTTGTTTTCAAAACGATTTTGTGAATGGCGAAACATCGTGCTATTTCGGTAATGTTTCCAATACGGATTAAGGTTTGGTAGAGCAATCAGACCATCAGCATCACTGTCGTAGTCAAACTTTCCTCTTGCAACCTTAATCGAACTTGGATTGTCAGCCACATACCATTCATATAATTGTGTCGTGCTTTTCGTAAATCCGGATGCCTTGCCTTCTCCATACATAAAAAGAAGAGGATTATAGGATTTTCCATTGGCAGCATAATCCACTTTTGTCAAGAGTGAGACATTATTCTGTGTCGTATAAGACAATGAATAAGTTCCCAAGTTCTGGGTTCCAAAATTGCAGGATATAGAATTCAATAATTGAGATTCATAGACTTTATAACCACCACAGAATGAGATGAGAGGGTCTTTGCGGGAGGTATAACTAAAGACTACGGAAGAACCGTTATAAGATATCTGTCTGATTCTATAATGAAAGTCAGAGTCATCATAGGCATACAAAATCTTATTTCCATTCAAGTCTGTCATACTTGTGATTGGATAATAAAGCTCATTAATAGAGTTAGTCGTATAGCCAAATACCCCCTTGTTGCCTTCCGGATAAAATACTTCAAAGTATTTCATTATATTACCGGAGTAATATCCCTTGGCTTTTATGTTCCCTTGTTCGGACTCATAAAGGATATAGCCGGAATAAGTGGCCAGCTTGACAAGCCTTATTCCATCAAGCACAAACGAGTCATTGTTATCCAGACTGACACCCTGCGTCTTGCCGTCATAATAGATGGACTTTCCTCCCCGTGAGATGGATGGAAGCCCAGATATAGACCAGCCAACTCCGACAACAGAGTTTCCTTGCTGACTGTTGTAAGTCAACGATAAATTGGGCTGGAAGCCTTTCATGCCCGGATATATATTTATGGGAATTTCGTATATCTTGGCTCCGCTTGGTGACGTTCCCGACTTTACGGCAATCTGTCCGACCTCCAGCGATGTATTTACAGCATAGGATGTCGGTACGTGTGTATTCGTTACAGAACGTGCCTGTAGCTTAGCCTGTCCCCCAACATTGGATAAAGCCTTAATTACGGCCGAATCCGCCTTTTCAATCCTTACGGGTGGATACAGCTTGGCATAGGCGGAATCCTCGTAATGCTTGTATTGTTCTTCAGTCCAATTTTTAAATCTGTCATCATCCTGTGTGTTCGCAAGTGTTTTTATCTGAGCAAGATGAAGGACTGTCTGTTCGGGAGCAGAAAACTCTTTAGACCAACCTATGCCTGTATTCAGTATAGACAGGATGCTTGCAATATATATTATTCGTTTCATGAGTGTTTGCTTAAAATTACTTTTTGATTATTTTCCAAGTCGTTTCCTTATTGTTTAAGGAAATATATAAGATGTAAATTCCGTTTGCCCGGGAACTAATGTCCAATTCCGTCCAAGGAGAAGAAGCATGTGTTGAGAGTATTTGTTGTCCGGATGTATTAAAAATGCGGAGAACACATCTGTCAGAATTTTCATAACCTGCAATTTCGATTTTTAATCTGCCCTTTGTCGGATTGGGGTATATCCGAATGTCTTTATCCGAGAGCATCTCCGAAAAGCATTCTGTTCTAGATGTCTCTTTATAAGAGGATTTTGCCTTCATTACAATTTCTCTCTTAATGCGATTGCCTGCGTTGTCATAACTATATTTGACACTTTGAGCTGATGCCGCATAAGGCATAACCCAGATGAGCAACATGGTTAATTTTTTCTTCATAGAGCTACATTTTAATTATTATTCTATTATAACAATAGTTCTTTAAAATTTGAGTATATGGCTACGCAGCCTTAGGCTGCCAGCCAATGAGTTCTTTGACAATCTTACTAATTAAAGTTCGGTTCGGTCGGCATCGGGACATGTCGAAAATTAAATTCGTACGTATAGTTCGCATTGAACATCAACGACTTAACTTTTGCCATGGAATTGTCCATACCATTGTCTTTCATGAAGACCTTGGCGGCATTCAGTGAGGCGAACGATGCGTTGAACGCAAAGTCCAACTGTCTCTTGTGTCTTGCCTGACAATCCATAAGTCCCGTAAACTGCTTGCTGTCGCGATAGCAGAACTCTATCTGGAAACGAGTGCGGTATGTCTTCAATACTTCTTCACCCGTCATTGAGAGTTTTGTCGAGAAGAACAACTTGCACTTTCCACCGGGCATTCGCCAGATGACAAGTCGCACCCTCTTCTTCAGAGCCTTGGCATAAGCCTCGAGGGTGTACGCCTTTCCGTCCAGACCATCAATGTGCAGTTCTTCCACGCATGAGAGGTTGAGGTTTGCCAAGTCAATCTTGTCTCCCTTGATTCTTGGTCGTCCACGCCTCTTTTCCCTCTTGGGAATGTAATGCAGACAAGCGTTGTCACGGAAGCGGCTGACCAGATAGAAGCCAAGCTCCGACATGCCCTTCTCGAACGTTGATGTAGAGAAGAATGCGTCAGCCACTACTATATCAGTGATACTCAGCAGTTTTTTTGAATACCGCTTCATAACACAGATGTAATATTCGACGAGTATCTTGTTCCTCATCTTCAGCGCGGAGTTCCCTATTGTCTGATGGGCACGCAGCATCATGCACTTGTTGCTGGCAGCATCCAGCAAGCCGACGCCCATGATTTCAAGTCCGTGCTTCACCGCCCCTGCACATCCCGACCAGAACCGTCCGATATGAGGAGTCTTCTTGCCGGCCTTGCTGATATAGCATGGGTCTATGGCAATGGCAAGTAAGCCATCCATGTCCAACACACGCCTTGCAAGAGACAGCTTCAATAGAAGCCAATCGATGCAGTCTTTCTTCTTGCGGTTAAAATTCTGACGATAGGTTTGCTCGCCGTGCTTGCCGTAACGAGCCATCTGTGTGAAGTTTATCTTTCTGGGTAGAATCATATATGAGCCCACTTTAAAAAGGAGCATATTTTGAATCCAGTCTGACCAGTGTGGTCATTCTGAGTGAAACATAGCAATC
>ENA-UERS01000556-UERS01000556.1-human-gut-metagenome-genome-assembly--contig:-NODE-556-length-16078-cov-3.040310_pt1 | contig 16078 bp, 18 predicted proteins | sample MGYA00242991_ERZ507992 | MGnify/ENA primary metagenome ERZ507992 (study PRJEB26167, sample SAMN06115535) | human gut metagenome | host: Homo sapiens | place: China:Chongqing | collected 2015-10-24...
TGGGCAGTCCGGAGTCCTTCTGGGCGAAAATCACCTGGTCCAGGATTTCAGACGGTGTTAAGTCTCTCACCTTGCCGGCGATTGTAGATGCACAGAAAGCGCACCCCATCCGGCAGCCCACCTGCGAGGAAACACAGACGGTGTTGCCGTGGTGGTACTGCATGACCACCGTCTCGATGCAGTTGCCGTCCAGCAGTTCCCACAGGTACTTGATGGTGCCGTCCAGCTTGGAAACCTGCTTCCGGGCCACGGTGGGCGCCGTGATATAGCACCGCTCCCTCAGCTTTTCCCGCAGGGGCTTGGAGAGGTTGCTCATCTCGTCAAAGGACGTGACACCCTTATGGAGCCAGGTAAAAACCTGCTTGCCCCGGAAGGCAGGCTCCCCCATCTCTTTCAGGGTGGCCGTCATCTCTTCCAGGGTCTGGGATCACAAATCGATCATAAATTCCTCGTTATGTCCGCTTCATGCGGCAGATGTAAAAGCCGTCGGTGCCGTGGCTCTGGGGCCAGAGGGTCAGCTGGCCCTCCGTCTCCCCCACTGGCTCCGGCAGGGTGAAGCCCTCCCGGCAAAATTCGCTGTGTTCCGCCAGGAACGCGTCCGTCACCTGCTCGTTTTCCTCCGGCAGGATGGTGCAGGTGGAGTACACCAGCACACCGCCGGGAGCCACGTATCTGGCGGCGTTGTCCAGCAGCGCCGTCTGGATCACCGGCAGGGTAAAGAGATCGTCCGCCTTCTTATAGCGGATGTCCGGCTTCTTCCGGATGATGCCGAGGCCCGAACAGGGCGCGTCCACCAGCACCACGTCGAACCGCTCCGCCCACTCCGGCCGGAATACCCTGCCGTCTCCGGCGGAGGTGGTGATGGAGGTCAGCCCCAGCCGGGCCGCCCCCTCCTGGATGCGCTTCAGCTTGTTTTCGTGGAGGTCGCAGGAAACGATCTCCCCCTTGTCCTCCATGGCAAAGGCAGCGCTGAAGGATTTGCCGCCGGGAGCGGCGCAGAGATCCAGCACCTTTTGCCCCGGCTGCACCCCGGCGATCAGGGACACCAGCCGTGCGGCAGGGTCCTGTACCAGCAACTTGCCGGTCCGGAAGGGTTCCAGGGTGGTCAGATCCCCGGCGCCGGTGAGTTCCAGACAGCCCGGCACCCAGGGGTGCGGCTTTGCCGCAACGCCCCAGCCCGCCAACTCCGCCGTCAGGCTTTCCCCATCGGTTTTCAGGGGATTGACCTGCACCGTCAGGGGCGGGGTGCTGTTGTCCGCCGCCAGGAATGTTTCCGCCTCCTCCCGGCCCAGGATCGCCAGCAGCCGCTTCACCAGCCACTTGGGGTGGCTGTACCGGATGGAGAGGTATTTCACCTCATCCCGCTCCGGGATGGGCGGCAGGCTGTTTTTATTCTGAGAGACCTTCCGGAGCACCGCGTTTACAAGGCCGGAAGCCTGCCCCCGGCCCGTCAGCTTCGCCAGCTCCACGGAGGTATTCACCGCGGCGCTGTCCGGCACCCGGTCCAGGTACAAGATCTGGTAAGCTCCCAGCCGCAGAATTTCCAGCAGCGGCGGCTGAAGATGGTCCGGCTTCTGGGTGCAGTAAGCGCTCAGATAAAAATCCAGCAACAGCTGGTTCTGGACCACGCCGTAAACCAATCGGCTGCACAGCGCTGCCTCCGGGCCCACCAAACCGTCCCGGCCTAACTGAGCTTTCAGAGCGGCGTCCGCCCAGGCATGGTTATTCCGACAGGACATCAGGACCCGCAGGGCCGTTTCCCGGGCGCCCATCAGTTGTCCCTCCGGCCCCGGTTGCTGCGGCCCAGGAAAATGAGGACATAGCGCAGCAGCTGCAGGGCGGACATCAGCAGGGCCGCCACATAGGTCAGCGCCGCCGCTTTCAGCACCTTTTTCGCCCCGGACAGCTCATCGTCATACAAAAGCTGCTCATTTTCCAGCGTCTGCAAGGCCCGGTGGGAGGCGTTGAACTCCACCGGCAGGGTGATAAGCTGGAACAGGGTGGTCAGGGAGAACAGCAGAATACCGATCAAAAACAGGGACTGGCTGTAGAGGATCATACCCACCAGCAGCAGAACAAAGGAAAACTTGGAGCCGATCTGGGTGGCGGGAATGATAGCCGTCCGCAGCCGCACCGGGCCGTAATTCTCGGCATACTGCACGGCGTGGCCCGCCTCGTGGGCCGCCACGCCTACCGCTGCGATAGAGGCGGAATTGTAGACGTTTTCCGACAGGGAAATGCTGTTGTCCCGGGGATCATAGTGGTCCGTCAGGTTGCCGGAGCAGGGCCGGATGGCCACATCATAGACGCCGTGGGCCCGGAGCACCGCTTCCGCCGCCTGGGCGCCGGTGAGGTGCCGCCGGTTGGCAACGCCGCTGTAGCGTTTGAAATTGCCGCTGACCTGGGCCTGGGCCCAGAGGGACAGGAGCAGCACGGGGATCAGCAGGATGCAGTAAATATTATTGGCCAGAAAATCGCCGTAACCGCCGTAATAACCGTAATAAGGCATGGGGTTCCTCCAATCAGATATGCATGGGATGGCCCAGCAGATAGGCCGCGGCGCTCATGCGCTTGCCGCCCTCCGCCTGGATCTCCGTGAGATACAGGCTCTCTCCCCTGCCGCAGGCCACCTGGATGCCCTGCTTCCCGGCGGAGAGCACTGTACCGGGCGCCGCGCCGGTCTGTTCGCCGGGGGCGGTCTTATAGATCTTGAACCGCTGGCCCGCCAGTTCCGCCGCGGCGCAGGGCCAGGGGATCAGGCCCCGGACCTGGTTGCGGATGGCCGCCATTGGCTTCGTCCAGTCAATGGGAGACAGCTCCCGGGACAGCATGGGTGCAAAGGTCACCTGACTGCCGTCCTGGGGCGTCCGGGCAGCTGTGCCGTCCGCCAGGGTGGGGATGGTCTCAGACAGGGTCTGGGCCCCCAGCTCCGCCAGCCGGTCCCACAGCATGGGCAGGTCTTCCTCCGGGTCGATGGGGGTTTTTGCTGCCCGGATCACGTCGCCTGCGTCCAGTTCCTCCGCCATATACATGATGGAGACGCCGGTCTCCGCGTCGCCGTTGAGCATGGCCCAGTTGATGGGAGCCGCCCCCCGGTATTTGGGCAGCAGAGACGCATGAACGTTCACGCAGCCCAGGGGCGGCACGTCCAGAATGTCCTTGGGCAGGATGCGGCCGTAGGCCACCACCACGATCAGCTCCGGATGCAGCTCCTTCACGATCTCCAAGGCCGTTCCGTCCCGCATTTTCACCGGCTGGTACACAGTCAGGCCATGTGACAAGGCATACTCCTTCACAGGAGAAAAGGTCACCTTATTCCGGTTCCGGGGCTTGTCCGGCTGGGTGAACACGCCGCAGATCTCATGGCCGTCCTCCACCAGGCGCTTCAGGGACACCGCCGCGAAGTCCGGCGTGCCCATAAACAGGATCCGCATTACTCCTCGCCCTCCAGGTACTCTTTCAGCTCCTCGTCGGTAAGGAAATGGTCGATGTGCTCCACAAACAAGTGGCCGTCCAGATGCTCGATCTCATGGCAGAAAGCCCGGGCCGTCAGGCCCTCGGCCTCCGCCTCGAACCAATCGCCGTCCCGGTCCTGGGCACGGACCCGCACCCGGTTGGGCCGGGTGACGATGCCCCACTTGCCGGGCAGGCTCAGGCAGCCCTCCAGGCCGGTCTGCTCGCCGCTCTGGGCGATGATCTCCGGGTTGACCAGCTCCAGATACTCCTCGCTCTCCTCGTCCAGCACCAGGCACACCCGGCGCAGGATCCCCACCTGGGGGGCGGCCAGACCGGCGCCGTTGGCGTCCGCCAGAGTCTCCGCCATATCGTCCAGCAAGTCATGCAGCCGCCGGTCAAACTTCACCACCGGGCGGCAGACCTTCGTCAGGCACTCGTCGCCCTGTTCCACGATCTTTCGTAATGCCATGATGGCACCTCCTTGATTTGTCGCGGCAGCGTCAGTCCGCCGCGTTATGGTCCACAAAAATATTCAGTCCCCGGTTGGCGCTGTCCTTGGCAAAGGTCTTTTGCAGCCAGGCCAGCATCTCCCGGGTAGGCTTATCGTTCCGGCCCACTAGGGTGCAGCGATAGCGGAACCGGTTGTTCACCTTTACCACAGGCGCCGGGGCGGGGCCCAAAATCTCCGGCTCTCCGGCGGCCAGTTCTGGCCTCAGGCACAGCTGCCGCAGCGTTTCCCGGACGGAAACAGCGGCCCGGAGCACCCGGCCCTCCTCCGTTCCGGAAACGGTGACGGTGAAGATATCCGCAAAGGGCGGATAGCGCCGCAGACGGCGCATCCGGATCTCACTTTCGTAAAAGGCATCGTAATCCTGCCGGGCGGCACACTGGATCACGTCGTTCCCCGGCGTATAGGTCTGAATGACGGCCCGGCCTGTCTTACTGCCCCGGCCGGCCCGGCCCACCACCTGGGTCAGCAGGCTGAAGGTCCGCTCCGCCGCCCGGTAATTGTCCACATACAGAGAAATATCCGCCGACAGAACGCCAACCAGGGTCACGTTTTCAAAATCCAGCCCCTTGGCAACCATCTGCGTGCCAAGAAGGATGGGGATATTCTTTTCTTCAAATTCGCGCAGCAGCGCTTCATGTCCGCGCGACGCGCCGACGGTGTCGGCATCCATGCGCAGCACTTTAGCCTTTGGGAACAGGTCAAAAAGCTCCTGCTCGACCTTCTGCGTGCCGGAGCCGACGCGCTTCATCAGTCCCCCGCACTCGCTGCACCTGTCCACCAAGGCTTCAGAGTGCCCGCAGTAATGGCACATCAGCCGTTCGTTGGCGGAATGGTACGTCATCGGCACGCTGCACCGCGGGCACTGCGGCACGTAGCCGCACTCGCCGCACAGCAGCATCCGCGCGCTGCCGCGCCGGTTGAGAAACAGAATGCTCTGCTCGCCGCGTTCGATATTTTTTTCAAGCTCTGCGCGCAGCGCATGACCAATCGAGGTCTCATTCCCCTGCCGCAGCTCGTCCTTCATGTCGGCAATCAGCACCTTGGGAAGCGGCAGATCGTTGAACCTCCTGTGAAGCGAAAAGACTTGATAGCGTCCGTTTTTGGCGGCGTATGCCGTTTCAATCGTCGGCGTGGCTGAGCCGAGCAGCAGCAGCGCGTCGTTCTGCGCACAGCGGAACTGCGCGACGTCGCGCGCGTGGTAGCGCGGCGGATTTTCGGACTGATAACTCGTCTCCTGCTCTTCATCCAAAATGATGAGCCCGAGGTTTTGCAGCGGTGCGAACACCGCGCTGCGCGTGCCCAGCACGACGCGCACCTCACCGCGGCGGATGCGCTTCCATTGGTCGTAGCGCTCGGTGAGCGGCAGCGCGCTGTGCAGCATCGCGACGTCGCTGCCGAACTGCGCCGTAAAGCGGCGCAGCATTTGCGGCGTCAGCGCGATCTCCGGCACGAGCAGCATGGCGGTCTTGCCGCGCGTGAGAGCTTCTTCGATGAGCCTGATATAGACCTGCGTCTTGCCGCTGGCGGTCACGCCATGCAGCAATGCGGCACTGCCGCCTTCATGGCCAAGCAGCGTGCATAAGCCGTCATAGGCCGTCTGCTGCTCGTCGTTCAGCGTGATTGCTTCGCGCGCGGGCGCATCATCATAGCGGCTGACGCGCAGCACCTCGCGCTCGGAAAATTCGACAAGTCCGGCCTTCTTGAGGCCGCGCAGCGTTTGCATCGTCGCGCCGGTGTAATAGCTGATCTCGCTGCTGGATAGGCACCCCTCGCGGCTGAGGAGCTCGATGACCGCATAGCGCACGGGCGCGCTGCGGCGCTTGGGCTCGACCGCGGCAAGCGCGTCCTCCGCGCTGACACAGAGCGACACCATGCGCACGGACTTGTCCTGTAAGCGCTGGCGCAGCTTCGTCTCGCGCACGGCGAGGCCGCAGGCCTCAAGTGAGTGGAGGGCTTTCGCCGTCTTCTCCCCGCCGAGCTCATCGAGCGCGGCGCGCTCGATCTCCTTGGCGCTGAGCATGGCGCGCAGCAGCGTTTCCTCAAGGGAATCCGGCGCGACGGACGAGAGCGCGTCCTCCGCGCTGATCTCGCCGTTCACATGCCACAGCTCGCGGTACCGGAGCCACACGCCGCCGGGCAAAATCGTCTTGATCGCGTCGTAATACGTGCAGAAATAGCGTGCTTTCATCCACCGCACAAGGCGGATGTCCTTTGCATCCAGCAATGGCGCGTCGTCGAGAAGAGCGTCGATGGGTTTGAGCGGCGACGTCGCCGCCTCGCGCCCGACTTCGAGCAAAAAGCCCTCCACGCGCCTGTTTCCGCGCCCAAAGGGGATCGTCACGCGCTTGCCGACCTCGGCGCTGCCGATGAGCTCGTCCGGCACAAGGTAGGTGTAGAGCCGGTCGGCGGCATAAGGAACGGAAGAGACTGCGACGCGAGCAAGCATTTTCTCTGTCATACAGTCTCCCCCTTTGCGTTATTCAAGACTTACTTTGCGATGTGCGTGTCAATATTCTCTGCGGTGAGCTTACCGGCAGCGACCTCGTTGATGGCCGTGGTGACCGGCTTTTCGCAGAGGGGATAACCCTCTTCGTCGGCCTGCTCGGCGATCTGGCGGGCGCGGCGCGCGACCACGTTGACGAGCAGATAACGGTTCTCAACGTACTTGTTGAGCAGGCTCATTGCGGGATAAAGCATCATAATAATTTACTTCCTTCTGCCTTTTCGGCTGATTTTTGAACTTATTCAGACAAGATAGCCATGCGCTCGGCGGGCTTGCAGTGCTCGGCGAGCATGATGGCGTTGATCTCGCGCACGGCGCGTTCCACCGTGTCGTTGATGACGAAATAATCGTAAGTGTTGGCGGTCTGGAGCTCAACCTTTGCGCGCACGAGGCGTTTTTGCACCTTTTCGGGACTGTCGGTGCCACGGCTCGTCAGGCGTTCTTCAAGCGCCTGCCACGAAGGCGGCGCGATGAAGATGCGCACGACATCGGGGCGCTTATGCACGACCTGCAAGGCGCCCTGCACTTCAATATCGAGGACGACGTCTTTCCCCTGCTCCATGGCCTCGTCGACAAACTTCTTCGGCGTGCCGTAGAAGTTGCCAACGTACTCGGCATACTCCAAAAAGGCATCCTCCGAGATCATTTTGCGGAACTCGTCGACGTCGGTAAAATGATAGTGGACGCCGTCTACCTCGCGTCGTGGCGGAAACGGAGAAATAAAGATCGTCGCGATCCTGAAATAACTCCTTGAGCACCGTGCTCTTGCCCACTCCGGATGGGCCGGAGATGATGAATGTTTTCCCCTTGTACATGATTTTCTATGCTTCCTCCTCCATGGCGAGCGTTTCCACGCCCAGCCTTGCGATCAGCTTGTCAGCGGCGATGGCCGAGAGCACCACATGGTCGCTGTCCATGATGAACACCGACGCGGTCTTGCGGCCGTAGGTCGCGTCGATCAGCATGCCGCGCTCGCGCGACTCCTGAATGAGGCGCTTGATCGGCGCGCTGTCAGGGCTGACGACGGCGATCAGGCGCTCGGCGGACACCATGTTGCCAAATCCGATGTTCAGCAGCTTCATTTGCTTCGCCCCTTACTCGATGTTCTGCACCTGCTCGCGGATCTTTTCGACCTCCGCCTTGAGCGCGACCACATCGCGCGCGATGGCGACGTCGTTGCACTTCGAGCCGATGGTGTTGCTCTCGCGGTTGACCTCCTGAATGAGAAAGTCCATCTTGCGGCCCATGGGTTCGTCGGAGAGCAGCATGTCGCGCAGCTGCGACACGTGCGAGCGCAGACGCACGGTCTCCTCGTCCACGGCGATCTTGTCGGCGTAGATGGCGGCCTCGGTCAGGATGCGCGATTCGTCGATCGTCGTGCTCTGCAAAACCTCCTGCATGCGCGCGGTCAGCTTTTCGCGGTACTCGCGCACCGTTTCGGGCGAGCGCTCCTCGACCTTACCGGTGAGTGTTTCGATGGTCGTGAGGCGGCCGCCGATGTCCTCGGCCAGCTTTTTCCCCTCCGTCGCGCGCATCTGGTTATAGGACGCGAGCGCTTCGTCGAGCACCTCGCAGATGTCCGCGCCAACGGACTCTAAGTCTTCCTCCGCCTTGGTGACGGTCAGCACGTCCGGAATGCGGGCGAAGTCCGCCACGTAGGACTGCTTTTGAAGGTAATTCCCGCCGTCGATCTCATAGAGCTTGCGCAGCGCCTCTAAGTAGCTGCGCGCCAGACCCTCGTTGACCACGACGACCTCTTCATCCGCGCCGGTCGAGTCGATGGTGACGAACACATCGACCTTGCCGCGCGAGATGGCCTTCTGCACGCGCCCCTTGATGGCGTCCTCCGCGAAGATGTAGGCGCGCGGCAGCTTCACCGTGCAGTCAAGATAGCGGTTGTTGACAGAGCGCACCTCGACGGTGATATCGCGATTGGAGAGCGTTTTTTTGGCTCTTCCATAGCCAGTCATACTTTTGACCACGATTCTTCTCCTCCATGATATAGTAAAAACACAAAACTGAAAAGTACAGGATTAAACAAAAATCAGTAGTAAATGCAAGGCAGCAAATAGCATCCGCCGCCGCTGAAGAGCGTGCAGCACGACCATGCCGCGCAGCAGCGCAGACACGCGCTGTCATCAAAATTGGCCGTGTGGACCGAGCGGAAGCCGTTGGGCCGGTAGCCCGCCCCCGTCAGCGCAGAGAGCGCGTTCTGATATTCTGGATTGTTCGGGTCCATCTGCACGGCGGTCTCCATATAGCGCTTGGCCTCGTCCATCCAGCCGCGCCGCGAGCAGACCACGCCCATCAGGAAGTTCCACTCCGCGTTGTGGTCGCTCACGCCGCTTAAGAGACGCTCAGCGAGCGAGATATCGCCGCGGTTGATCGCCATGCGCACCTGATTGAGCGAGCCCGCTCCATAGGCGCCGCCGTAAGCGGAGTTGCCATAGCTATTCCCGCTGCCGTAGCCGTAGGAGTGGCTCTGCGAGGCGGCGGAAGACGCCTTGCGCTGCTTCTGGATCTGGTCATAGGCCTCGTTGATCTCTTTCATTTTTTCCTGCGCGAGATCGGCCAGCGGGTTATCGTGGTAATTGTCCGGGTGGTATTTGCGGGCAAGGTCGCGGTAAGCGCGCTTGACCTCCTCGTCAGTCGCCGTCGGCGGGATATTTAGGATCTGATAGGGGTCATTCATACGGTTTCCTCGTTTTTCTCCGCCTTAATGCGGAAGTGTATTCTGCGCGGGGGCTTATGATACGTGCCCTTGAGAACGGCATTGCCGATCCCATAAAGGCTTTCGTAAAAAATGCTGTCTAAAATGCTTGTCCACACGCCGCAGGAGAGCAGCGCGTAAGCGCTCGCCATGCGGTGCACGGAGAGGTCGAGCGAGGCGGCCACGGCTTCCCTGCTCTGTTCGTCCAGCTTGTCGCCATCAAGCTCATAGCGATAGCGCAGCGGATTGTAGCAATTCGAGTGAGCGTCCTTTTCAAAGTCATCTGCCGCGTCGACCAAGTAGATCCAGCGGCCGAGGTGGTAGAAAATTTCCTTCATCACGCGCCGCCGCATCTCGTCATCGACACAGTCGGCGATGTCCGCCATCAGCGCGGCGAAAGGCTCGGCAGCCTGATCGAGCGACGCGCAGTGCTCCTGCTCGCGCTCGTGCAGATCATTCAGGTGCCGCTGCACGGAAGCGTCAAATTCCGGCACGAACGTCCTCGCCTTGCGGTAAGCGCCGCGCAGCAAAAGCGCCGCGAGCCGGTATGGGATGGCTTTGAAAAAGCCGTGGTCTTCAATATGGCCGCGAAGCTGCCACCAGGCGAGCACCAGACTGTGGTCTGCCGCCGTTTCGAGCGCGACGGTGTGCGCCATGACGCACTGTGCCTTGCACGGATGCGCCGCGCAGCGGCAGCTCTCGCATTCCGGCTCCTGCGCGTCGGAGAGCAGGATAGCAAGGAACGTGAAGTCAAAATTCAGCACAAAGCGGGCGGCAAAGCCGTACTTTCGCCCGAGCTCGTGGCACAGCCCGCAGTAAACGGACTGGAAGCGCGCTTCGTCCTGCTCGCTGAGGTGCGGCTTGGACGGCCTGATGTAACCAAACATGCCTTAGAAAAGACGCACGATGGTGAACGTCAGCTTGCCGTTTTTCTTCGTGCGGCGGTCGCAGATGATCGCGGGGATGATGCCGACTAAAAACGCCGCGATGGCGATGGTATAGCGCAGTCCCTCGCTTTGAAGCGCGCCGGTCGCAAAGTAGCCGACAAGAAACAGCACGATCGGCAGAAGATAGACGAGGAGCATCACGCCGAGCAGATTCTTCGTGCTGCTCTCGACCACGACCTTTTGTCCCACTTCCGCGTGGGCATCGTTGCGCGCGACGGCGCGCACGCTTGCACCCGATACGCCGCAGCCTGCGCACTCCTCGCAGTCGTGGCCGCAGGCGGACTTGCGCGGGACAGAGATCTCCGCCATGCCGCCGGGAAGGATTTTTTCTACTGTTGCGATCTGAGTCATGCTGTCTCCTTTTGCGAATTGGCTTAGCTGATGTGAACGGTGACCTCGTAAGTGCCGACCGCGCCCACGTCGTAGCCGCTCACCTCGATGCGGGCGGGAACGGTGTAGCTGCCGCTGTCGGCGGCGATGTCGGATAGGTCTGCAATGACGTGGACCTCGCTGCCGTAGACGGCCTCAAGGTCGCTTGCGGAGCCTCGCAGCGTGACGGGCAGTGACGAGGTCACGACGGTGACGGTGTGATCGCCTGAGAAATTCTCGTAGCTGAAGTGCGTCGCCTCGACCTCTTTCGTGCTGATGTCGCCGCTGCTGATCGTGAGCGTAGCGCTTGTGATCCCGCTTAAGTTGTTCACCCCGTCGGGAATGAGAATGTCATAGGTCAGCGTCTCCGAGCCCTGCACGTCCTCAAGCGCGAGCGTGCCGAGCGAGATCTCACTGATGCCTGCCATCTGCGTCGCATCACCGGAAAGGGTGATGCTGCTGTGGCTGAGCGTATAGGTGTAATTCTCGAGCCGCGAGCCCGCGGATTCGATAAAGTTGACGGTCAGCGGAACGTCCTTCACCTTGAGCACCGGCATCGTCACCTGTACGTTTTCACTCATGGGATGGATGTTCTTGCTCTCAATGAGCTGGTCGTTGAAGTCATAGAGCTCATAGTCGAGCAGCTTCACGACCGTGGAGGATGCATTTTCGATGTCGAGCGTGACCTGCGCGTAGCTGATCTGCATGATGTCAGCCTGCTGGCCGCGCACCTCGAGCGTTTCGGGCAGCATCTCGACCGTGCCGGCGATGTAGCCCTCGGCCACATTGCCGACGACCTTGCAGCGGATCTCGATGTCCTTCTTGTTGAGCTCGCCGATCTCGACCTGAACGGTGCGGATGGTCGGCGATTCGACCTTCACGCTGTTCGACGAGACCTTCGAAGGGTACAGGATCGTGTAGCTGACGGACTGCTTGCCCGCGTAGGTGATGGTCGAAAGGTCGCTCACGAGCCGCAGCTCGCTCGTGTCAAAGTCGTAGACGACGTTGCGCGGCATCTGGAGCTTTAAATCGACGGTGATATCCTCGTCCCCACTGATGCGCATGAGGCCCTTGTCGGCAAGCGACGTGTCCTCGTTGAGAAATTCGATCGGCACGTCATGGACGTACACGGTCACGGATTCCTTGTTGTTCACGTAGAACCAGATCGTTGCCGCGATGAGGATGGACAATGCAACGTAGAAGATCTTGCGGCGCTTACTTTTCATCGTCCTTGTCCCCCTTTCCGGCACTGAGGAGCTTCAAGAGCTTCATGTGGAGCTTGTCATCCTGTTCGGTGGGCTCCTGCGGGACAAGCTCATTGATGAGCAGCTTTTCGAGCGTCTCGGGCATCAGGTGGCGCTTTAAGAGGCCGCCGATGGCGACGGAGATCGTCCCCGTCTCCTCCGAGACGATGACGACGACCGCGTCGGAATTCTCGCTCATGCCGATGCCCGCACGGTGACGCATGCCAAGGTCGCGGCTCAGGTTCACGTTTTTCGAGAGCGGCAGCATGCAACCGCCCGCGAGCAGCCGCCCGTCACGCATGATGACCGCGCCGTCGTGCATGGCCGCCTTAACGAAGAAAATATTTTTGAGAAGCTCGCTGCTCACGCGCGCGTCGACGATTGTGCCCGTGCGGGCGATGTCGTCCAGCGCCATTTCACGCTCGAAGACGATGAGAACGCCCGTGCGCGTTTTGGACATTTCCGTGCAGGCGAGCACCGTCTGCGCGATGGCGTTTTCAATGGCCGAGACCTGCTGAGTGCGCGCGAAGGGGTTGAACGAGCGCCAGCGGCTCGAGCCGAGCTGATCGATGAGGCGGCGGATCTCGGGCTGGAAGAGCACGATGAGCGCCAGCGCACCGAGCGAGAGAATATGGCTCAAAAGGAAGTAAATTCCGTTGAGCGAGAACGCGTCCGAGAGCATCAGCGCCAGCAGGAACAGCAAAATCACCTTGCCGACGCTCTCGACCTTCGACGTGCCGACAAGCTTTAAAAGCCAATAGATCGCATACGCCATCAGCGCAATATCAAGATAGTCCGAGATCCTGAGCGTGAGCACATAGCGCCACGCGCCTTCCAAGATGGGCATGACAAATTCCATAGGCACGCTCCCCCTAAGCAATAGTTATTACTTATTCTAATATGAAACACTCCAAATTGCAACGGTAGAGCGATGAATTTTCTATGAAATCTCAGTTTTTTGCCTGACCTGCCGCGATCGCGCTCAGAGAGGAAAGAAACGTGTCGATCTCGCTTTCGCGATTAAAGGCGGAAGCGCTCAGCCGCACCGTTCCGTCGGGCAAAGTGCCCACCGTTTTGTGCGCGAACGGCGCACAGTGCAGCCCCGCGCGCAGCGCGATACCGCGCTTTGCCATCTCCTCGGCAACACTTTCTGGCGAAAGGCCGTCCACCGTGAACGATAAGACCCCTGCCTGCAAGCTTTCCTCCAGCGAGAGAAATCCGTGTACACTTGGAATTTTGCCGAGGCCCTCTCCTGCTCGACGGATGAGCGCGCGGCTGTGGTGCAGGATGCGCTCCGGGCGCTGCGCGCGCACGAAGGCGATGCCCGCCTCGAGCCCCGCGATGCCAGGAACGTTGTGCGTCCCTGCCTCCAGACGGTCGGGAAGAAAGTCCGGCATGCTCTGGCGCAGCGATTCGCTGCCTGTGCCGCCTTCAATGAGCGGGAGCGCGTCGCTGCCGCAGAGCAGCAGCCCCGTCCCCTGCGGGCCGTAAAGTCCCTTATGCCCCGGCATGGCAAGGAATGCGGGCGCGAGCGCGGAAAAGTCGATCGGTAGCGAGCCCGCGGATTGAGACGCGTCGATGATGAGCGGCACGCTTGCGCCGCGGCAGAGCTGCGCGATGCGCTCAATTGGTAAAATAGCGCCGAAGACATTGGAGACATGCGTGCAGATAACGGCATCGGGCTCATGCGCAAGCGCGCGCTCGAAGGCTTCGACCGTCTCCTGCGGCGAAAAAAGCGGCGCGGCGGCGACGATGACCTCCGCGCCCAGCGCGTGCAGCGGCCGCGTGACGGCGTTGTGCTCATAGCCTGAGACGACGACCCGCCCGCCAGGGCGGACAAGGCTCTTGATGGCGATGTTCAGTCCATGCGTCGCGTTCATCGTGAAAACGACCTGCTCGCTCGACGGCACGGAGAAGAGTTTCGCCGCCGCGCTGCGGCAGCGAAACAGCAGCTCGTCGGCCTGCTGCGCCGCGGCATACCCGCCTCGCCCGGGCGAACTCATCGTGCGCATCGCCTGCACGACAGCCCGCTGCACCGCAGCGGGCTTTTGAAACGTCGTGGCGGCGCTGTCGAGATAGATCATAGCGCCACCTCTTGCATGCCGTCATCCGAGACGAAAAGCATCTTGACCGGCAGCACGCCGCCCGCGCGGCAGGCCTGCATGGCGCGCGCCGCGTGGCGGCGCGGGATTTCCAGCGTATAGCCGCAGCCGCGCTCGGTGATCGCAGCGCCCGCGCGGCGGATTTTGGCAGAGATACCCGCGTCGCTCAAAAGCCGCGCCATGCGCTGGGCATGGGTGACTGAGCGCGCGGCAAAGAGATAATAGTCCATACCGATTCCCCCTCACAGCATGATAGGCGTGCGCGGCGGCGGTGTGCGGGCGAAAAGGGACGGGCGCTCAGAAAAAGCGTCCGTCCGAAGCGGTTTTGATTCAGTTGTCCGCGCGCTCAAGGAGCGCGATAGCGTGGGCGGCCATCCCCTCGCCGCTGCCGGTGAAGCCGAGGTGTTCCTCGGTCGTGGCTTTCACGCTCACGCGCGAGACATCGATCTGGAGCTCGCGCGCGATGTTCGAGCGCATCTGCTCGCGGTACGGTGCGAGTTTAGGTGCCTGCGCCAAAATCGTCGCGTCAATGTTGACGACATCGTACCCCGCGGCGGCGAGGTGCAGCTTCACCCGCCGCAGCAGCTCTAAGCTCGAGATGCCGGCAAACTCGTCGGCGGAGTCGGGAAAGAGCTTGCCGATATCGCCGAGCGCCGCCGCGCCGAGCAGCGCGTCCATCACGGCGTGGGTCAGTACGTCAGCGTCCGAATGGCCGAGCAGGCCCTTTTCGTAGGGGATCGTCACGCCGCCTAAAATCAGTGCGCGGCCCTCGGTCAGGCGGTGCACGTCGTAGCCGTGCCCGATGCGTAAATTCGTCATGGTATGGGTCCTTTCTTCAAGAAAAGGCAGAGGGGAAAGGTTCATTCCCCTCTGCGCTGTAAAATTGCTTCTGCGATCGCAAGGTCGACCGGCGTGGTGATCTTGATGTTTTCCTCGCTGCCCTCTGTCAAGTGGACTTCCTTGCCCAGCCGCTCCACAGCGGAGCAATCGTCCGTAATAGTCGCGCAGTCCGCAATCGCGGACTGGAGAGCCGCCTTCAAAAGGTCGGCGGCGAAGACCTGTGGCGTCTGCACGGCGAAGAGCGTACTGCGGTCGGGCGTGCGCTCGACGATACCGTCGTGCGCAACTTTGATGGTGTCTCGCACCGGAATGGCGGGCGCGGCGGCGAGGTAAATCTTTGCCGCGTCAAGCACTTCGTCGATAAGCTCGACAGTGACGAGCGGACGCGCACCGTCCTGCACAGCGAAAAATTCCGTCTCGGGCGAGGCCTCGAGCGCCGCGCGCAGCACGGACTCTGTCCGCGTTGCGCCGCCGACGATGACCTTTACGGGTTTTCTGAGGCCAAAGGTCTTGCAGAGCTCAGCATAAGGCAGCAGCTCATCCTCCCGCGCGGCGATGACGATCTCGTCGATGCCCTCCACGCGGTCGATCGTGAGCAGTGTGCGCACAAGGACAGGGATGCCGTCAAGGGTTTGCAGCAGCTTGTTCTCCCCGCCGTAGCGCGTGGAGCTTCCGGCGGCCGCAATCAGCGCGGCGCAGTACGGGTGAGTGCGCTTTTGGCGCTTGCCGAACATCTTTTGCAGCAGGCTCATGGACTCAATCGCTCTCCTTTAACAGCATCGCGGCGTTGACGCGCCCCTCAGCCTCGGGATACTCCACGTCTTCTGCCAGGACGATCTCTGATACGAGGATCTGCTTGGCAATGTGCAGCATCTTGCGCTCGCCGTTGGATAGTCCGCGCGTGCTGTCGCGATGCATCAGCGCCTTGATGACGGCGCTGACCTCGTCGAGATCGCCGCTTTTCAGGCGATCCATATTCTCGCGGTAGCGGTGGTTCCAGTTCGCCGTCATGTCGACGCCGAGCTTGGGAATGCGCGCGATGACCTCTTCGATCTCGCTTCTCGTCTTGATGGCGCGGATGCCGATGGCCGTGGAATTCTCGGTCGGGATCTTGAGCGTTAGCCCGGAAATGGGCATTTTGAAGACGTAAAAATCCATTGCTTTGCCGCTGATCTTTTCGCGGACAATGCTGTCGATCACACCGGCGCCGTGCATCGGGTGCACGACCTTATCTCCCACTTGAAACATTCTATGCCCACCTCCCTTCAGGCAGAATGCCAATCCGGCATTCGCCCCGGTTTTCCGTGCGATGGAAAAGAAAAACAACACAAACACACAAAAGGAAACAATTCCCCATACATAGTATAACGTACTTTGCCATCATTTTCAAGCGATT
>ENA-UERS01000560-UERS01000560.1-human-gut-metagenome-genome-assembly--contig:-NODE-560-length-16029-cov-3.863842_pt1 | contig 16029 bp, 8 predicted proteins | sample MGYA00242991_ERZ507992 | MGnify/ENA primary metagenome ERZ507992 (study PRJEB26167, sample SAMN06115535) | human gut metagenome | host: Homo sapiens | place: China:Chongqing | collected 2015-10-24...
GCATAAATGGCCCTGGATGTATTCCAAAAAATAAGGAACTTTGGGCAGGAGGTGCATATGCTATACGGACGAGAGGAGAAGGCAAAAGGTAATTTGCCTTTTCCTCTCTTCCGTATAGGGACTGATTCTTGTTTCCCAAGTTTCCCGAATATCATAAAAAGGATATCAGTTCAGGATTATAATCAATTGTTTTTGCCTTCTATCTGAATTTGAATTGCTTGTCCTGTACGTTGCAGACATTCTATAAAAATAGAAAGATGATTGGTCTTTTGCATCAACTCACATATAATTTCCTTTTCTTCTGTGCACCAGGGTTCATAAGCACGTGGGAAAGTTTCACGTTGTTTATGGATATAAGGTGGAAGGACTGTTTTCTGAATGCCTAACTCTTGGACTTTTTGTTTTATACGGCAAATATCTTCTTCTGTACAATCATTAAAAGATTCTTTTGTAAAGAACCCCGGATATTTTTGGTCAATGTCAAGATTGATTGTAGGCTTAGATAGGGATTGAAAGGTTTTTTCTCTGCTTTCTAGTTCTTTTATCAGATTGTTGATGTACTCATCGGCTTGAACAGATGATACAACTATGGAACATTCGTGGCGGGAGTATTCTTTATGGCGGTTGGCGGATAACCAGTTGAAAGAACCCTCTATAAGTGTATGGTTATCAATGGCCAATGATTTATTGTGGATACCTTTTACTTCAATGAGGGTTGCGCCATTTTCTATTAATATGTTCCGTCCCTCTTCGGCACGGCTGAGCAACTGATTAGTTTTCGTATCATAATCTAGAGACGAATCGGTGTAGACTGTGACATCCACTCCTCGTTGTACCGTGTGGCGTATCAGCGGAACCAACTGGTCGTTTTCTATGGCGTGGATAGATATGAATGGAGATACAATCAGCAGACGGTGTCTTGCTTTTTCAAAAGCTTGGTGCAGAACCTGGATATGCTCTTCTGTGGTGGACAGACGAAGGGTGGGGTGGTAGGTGCACAGCGGAACTTCCTGTTGGTAAATAAAGTTGTTGGAAATCTCGTTGGATGGATCATCGAAAAGCCATTTAGCCATATTTCCTACCGGGGTGTTTTCTTCCGGATGGAAAATATTCATGTTGCCAAAAACAATGAAATGATGCTGAGCGCGCGATATCGCTACATTGAGCATATTGTATTTTCCATCACGCTCCATAAAAAGAGAATGGTCTTCGGGAGAGTTGACTGTTGAAAAAAGAACAATCGGACATTGGGCACCTTGCAGGGAATGTACGGTGCCGATGATCATATCTTTATATTTCTCATTTCCTGATATTTTTTGTATTTGATGCCGTATTTCGGCCTCTTGGGCTTTAAAAGGAGTTACTACGGCTACAATTTCATGAATAGGCTTTTTATAGGTCTTTTCCAGATTATCTTTTTCCAGTTCCAGCCAACAGACAATGGCTTCCGCTTCAGCCCGGTTGAGGCGACTTCCTGTTTTTCCAGGGCTGCTGTAACTGTTGATGTGTACATATCCTTTGGAAGGGAGGGACTTGTATTTTACTTCGTTACCTTTTTTAGGAAGTAACCTGCCGTGGTAAACATAATCATTGCAATAGGCAATAATGGAATCTACGCATCGTCTGTGTTCGGTCAGAAAAGCTCCTTTTTCACCTTTTACTGTAAAATTACAGCTTTTACGTGCCAGTTTCATTATACTTCCGGAAGAAGAAAGGAAACCATTGTTTTCTAAAAAACGGTATTTTTCCGAGGACTGGTTGGAAACAATGCCCAGATTCTTTAAATTAATGAATGAATATTCATCAGAAATGGACCATACAGGCTCTATTTGTTGAATATCACCTACTAAAATCGCTTGCTTGGCCAAACTGAAGGAGGGAACGGCAAGTTCGGGTGAAACTTGTCCGGATTCATCTACAATCAACAGATCTATTCCATTGTATAAAGGAATATCCCATTTTCCGTTCTCCGCATAGGTCATATACTTGGGTAGAGAATGGAAAGTAGAGATGAAAACAGGCATTACGCAAGCCAAACGTTTTAATCTTTGGGTATAGGCTTCTTGTGTGCGCTGCTTGCCTTCATCGCACTTGCTTAACCGGTGAATAAACTCGGCTTCCCGATAATGTATGGCATACCAGAACATTTGATACCGATAGCTGATATCCAGCCTTACTGCCATGTCTTCTGTATAAGGTAAGTTGCCATACTCAGGGTTGGAACTTATTTTTTCGTAACGTTCTTTGAATTCTTCTGTCAAAGTCCACTGTTCTATTACTTTGTCATAGGAGGGTAATGGCTCATGGAATTTGCGGATAAACTTCTGTAATATATTGTTTTCCTTCCGGTTTCCGTATTCTGTTGTTTCGGCAGCTTGGATACAGAGAATAATCTTTTTTTGGAGGGCTTGCATTTCTTTACGGAGAAATTGCCGGCATTTTGTTTCGTCTTGATAGTTTTTCTTGAAAAAGTTATTGAAGCATTGCAGATAGAATTGTTTGTACTCTTCTTGACGTTCAGGTGTATCGTATGCTGCCGGAAATCCATCCCCTTTGGGGTTGAACATCATTTTGTACTGTTGTTGCAGCTCTTTTTTCCCTGACAGATATAGGCCTAATGTATCCAGTTCGGGTAGCCAGCGGTTGGACAACCGGGGATGTGTTGTGTCATTGGTTGTTTCCGCTTTGAAATCCTTCAGGATATTGGTGATCGCCTGATTATTAGCTGAACTTGCAACTATAATTTCCGGCTCTTCCGGATTGTTTAGAATGTTATGAGCAAGTCTGTTTGCAATGACAGTTTGCAGAAAAGTGGTTTTTCCTGTTCCCGGAGGACCGTTGACGACAAAAATATCAGCACATTCCGGTGTTGTGTACATTGCTAGTGTTTCGCGTTGAGATATGGACAAAGGAAAGTCGCTGCTCATTTGTGCCCAGTGTTCTTGGTTGCAATATACTTTCCGGTTAGTTGGAATAGGAAGAGCGTTAGCAGATTTTGTTGTATTAATAAATTCAACAGGGGATGTGGAGTGGCATTGTCATCTTTTAAGAGTTTGTCATATAGTGTGATTATGGGCTGTGCCATATTGCGCTCGGAGGCTTTTATGATAATGATTTCTGGATTATCATAGTAATTCATTGTGCTGAAAGTTTTGCCGGTTGCTTTCTTGAAAAGCTGCTCGCATGCTTGCCAATAGGCCTCCCATTTTGTTTCTTCAGTGTTAAAATTGGATAGTAGTTGATCTACTTTTGAAAGAGAAGCTATAGTGCGGTCATTGGCTGCATTAGGCTCCAAAAATTTACGAATAAATATTGGGATTCTGTCTGATTCGTTCTCGCATACGGTTAGTTTGCCGTCAGGCAACATGGTGGCAGTAATCAAGAAGGGATATTCCGGTCTTTCTGATTGGGAAGTCCAGCCGTTTTCAAATTCGGGCAAAAGAATACAAGGAGCAATCATTACTTTTTGTTTTTCATTGCTGTCTTCTGCTTTCCAATCAGGGAAAATAACAGGAATACTTTTGAGAGGAATGAATTTAAGTATCTTGTCACCAATGTTTAGGGTGATTCGTGGTCCTTTGAGAGCAATAGCTTTGCGCTCTGCATCTTGAAGACAAGTTTTCCAGTATTTTAGTAAGGTCTGGTCCATTTGTTTTTACGTTTGTGTGATGGAATAATTTACAAATATAAGAAAATAGGTGAAAAGAATACGGTAATTGGGGTAACATTCCTGAATTTATGATTTTTTTACATTAAGAGGGATTGGAGATGTCGGGATAATCATAAGGATAAAAATTCATTTAAAAAAGAAATTGAGTATTAGTGTTTTTATGGTATATTTGAAGAGTGAATTTTAAAATTGGGCTTTTTGCACTATAATTTTAATCGATGAATAATACCATGAAAGAAAGATTGCTCTTCTTGATATGTTTTTTATGCATATCATTTATGTTAAAGGCGGCGGATAAGCCAGTAATTAAAATTAGTACAGAAAATGTAGACCTTATTTACCGGGTTGGTGATAATGGACGTCTATATCAAAGTTATTTGGGAAAAAGGTTGAATCATGCTACAGATATTGTCCACTTGCCGCAGGGCAGCGAAGCATATCTTACTCATGGCATGGAAGATTATTTTGAACCGGCTATTCATATAGTGCATAATGACGGCAATCCTTCTACTTTGTTAAAATATGTATCTCATACTCGGAATCAAGTGTCGCCGGGGGTAGATGAAGTAGTGATTACTATGCAGGATGATAAATATCCTGTAACTGTAAAACTTCATTATGTGGCTTACCAGAAAGAAAATCTAATAAAGACTTTCACTGAAATCAGTCATCGGGAAAAGAAACCTGTGCAGCTTCATAAGTACGCGTCTTCCATGTTGCACTTGAATCGTGCCAACTATTTCCTGACTGAATTCTCGGGAGACTGGGCCAGTGAGGCGCATGTGAAGGAACAGCCTTTGGAATTTGGTAAAAAAACGATTGATACCAAGTTGGGAGCACGTGCCAATATGTTCTGCTCTCCTTTCTTCCAACTTGCATTGGACGGAAAGTCAGAAGAGAACCAAGGTGAAGTGTTGGTCGGAACATTAGGATGGACAGGTAATTTCAGTTTTGTATTCGAAGTAGATAATAAGAACGAACTGCGTGTTATTTCGGGTATTAATCCGTATGCTTCGGAATATAGTCTGAAACAGAATGAAATCTTCCGTACTCCCGATTTTTATTTTACTTACAGTTTTACAGGTAAAGGACAGGCTAGCCGTAATTTCCATGATTGGGCCCGTAAATATCAGGTAAAGGATGGGAACCAGACTCGTATGACTTTGTTGAATAATTGGGAAGCCACCTATTTTGATTTTGATGAAGCGAAATTGGTGAAGTTGATGGATGATGCAGTAGAACTGGGTGTGGATATGTTTTTGTTGGATGATGGTTGGTTTGCCAACAAGTATCCGCGCAGTGGTGATCATCAAGGGTTAGGTGACTGGGATGAAACGGCTGACAAGCTTCCTCATGGCATTGGTTATCTGACGGAAGCCGCCAAGAAAAAAAGTATAAAGTTCGGTATCTGGATTGAACCGGAAATGGTGAATCCTAAGAGTGAGTTGTATGAAAAGCATAAAGACTGGGTGATTCATCTTCCGAACCGTGACGAGTATTATTTCCGTAATCAGTTGGTTCTGGATTTGAGTAATCCGAAAGTACAGGATTATGTGTTCGGAGTTGTGGACAATTTGATGACGAAATATCCTGATATCGCTTTCTTCAAATGGGATTGCAATAGCCCTATTACAAATATTTACTCTGTTTATTTGAAAGACAAGCAGTCACATTTATATATTGATTATGTGCGTGGCTTGTATAATGTATTGGAACGTGTGAAAGCAAAATATCCTGATCTGCCGATGATGCTTTGTTCCGGTGGCGGTGGGCGTTCGGATTATGAGGCTTTGAGCTATTTTACAGAATTCTGGCCTAGTGATAATACCGATCCTATTGAACGTTTATTTATTCAGTGGGGATTTTCACAGGTGTTCCCAGCCAAGACAATGTGCGCTCATGTTACCACATGGAATAAGAATAGCAGTGTGAAATTCCGTACGGATGTGGCTATGATGTGCAAACTCGGTTTTGATATAAAATTAGCGGATATGAGTAAGGATGATGAAACTTATTGCCGTACTGCTGTACAGAATTATAATCGTTTGAAACCGGTCGTTCTGGAAGGCGATATGTACCGTTTGGTATCTCCTTATGGCAGTAATCATACCTCTACTATGTATGTGGGCAAAGATAAGGATAAAGCAGTTGTATTTGCTTTCGATATTCATCCCCGTTATGCGGAAAAAACATTGCCGGTGCGTTTGCAGGGGCTTGATGCAGACAAAATGTATCGTGTGAAAGAAATCAACTTGATGCCCGGAGCCAATTCTTCTTTATCAGGCAATGGTGAGGTTTTCTCTGGAGAATTCTTGATGAATGTAGGATTGAATCTATTTACTACACAGCAACTCAACAGTCGTGTAATTGAAGTTGTAGCTGAATGATTAGGGATTGATTGTATATAATTTAGTGTATTGCCTTCATTATTTGTTTTTATGAATGATGAAGGCAATTTTCTTTTCTATAGATGAATGATACTTGATCGGTTTGATTATGAATCATAGAAGATGCCGTGACACATGATAGATCTTCAGGTGTCATCGTTATATATGTTACACTTGTAAGATATATAATCTTTCGGGTTTAGGTTCTATATCAGAGCGGACTGTTACTTGTTAAGAAAAAACATTCATAGCCTCCGGAGGTTGGAACAGGGGACTAACAAGTTTGTTCAAGCAGGGCTGTTGCAGGGGGCGGGTTTTATATCTTGGGGGAGGTATATATTTATATATAGGCTCCTTCACATCCAATTTCCCTTCCGTACCAGAATATTTTTTACTCTGAAGACAGATCTGACCTTCTGAATTACATTAACCTGCGCACATCTACAATAATCAACTTTTTCTTGAACAGTCTGTTGTATCTTCGTGTCCATAAATAAAATGAAAAAGGAAAATACTGAAGTTTTAACTCTGGATCATGATAGTCCGCTTTTTACCGTTATTGGACGATGATTAACGAATGTAGCCGTACCGATAAGGAATTCCTCGTAAATAGGACGGAAACCAAAGCATATGAGATGGGTTTGTTTCTTTCGACGAAATCAAAGGCCGGTCATGATTGCGTTCCATCATGGTAATGATATTCTTTGTATATACTTTGTTTATAGATGTTGAATTGATCTCTTTATGTATGATATTTGTCTTCTTGTGTAAGATATTTTAAAAATCAAAAACAAAACGAACCGTTTTTTTTGAGAAATCTAACAAGAGATACCCACATTTGTACTATCTTTGTAATAAGTTGGCCTTTTAAGAAAACTTGGGAAAAGCATTTATTATGAATCAATATCCGGATTTTGACCAAAAGTTATATGACGATCTTCGCCGTGGTAAAGAGTATGCCTTTGCTGCTGTCTTTGACCGTTACCATCGGTTATTGTACACCATAGCCTATCGTTTTTTGAAATCGGAAGAAGAGGCGGAGGACGCAGTTCAGTATCTTTTTATGAAATTGTGGGAGCAGAGGGAAACTTTTAGTTTTGAGTCGGGTATTCGCAGTTTGTTATTTACTATCTTGAAGAATTATATACTGAATGAATTGAGGCATCGCAATCTGGTATTTGAGAAATTGTATGAAATGGCCCAACAGGTGAATGATGAGGACGAAGATGCTTTTTTAACCCGGTTTGAACATGGTGAACTCAGAAAATCCTTGCGGGTTGCCATTGACAAACTTCCTCCTCAGAAACAAAAAATCTGCTTGCTGAAAATAGAATATGGGTTATCCAATCAAGAGATTGCCGACAGGATGGGCATAACTGTTCCTACAGTGAAATCTCATTACACACAGGCTATAAAGGCGCTTCGTAATGCGATTGAATCTTTGATTATGTGGTTTCCTGTAATATGGATTTATTTAATAGACTGAAATGCACTCATACTTTTATCGGAGTAGGGTGTTATTATAAATATACGAAAAAAATAGATTATGAAGATAGATGAATCGGTGATAGATAAAGTACTTGACAACAAAGCTGCTCCTGGAGAAGCTCGGAAAGTTGCCGGTTGGTTCGTTACGGAAGAAGGGCGTAAGTATTTGTCTGGGCGATTGGACCGTGAGATGGAAGAGCTTGCAGAAGAGATGCCGGAAGATGTTAGACTTCCTTCTATTTCCGGCATGAAGATGAAACAGCGGTTTATGAGTGAGATAAAACGTGAGCGTGGAAGGAGATCGGTCGGCCGTAAGTGGATGTGGGTGGCGGCTGTATTGTTACCATTTGTTCTCTTAAGCGTTTCTTTGTTGTTTTTGGTGAACCGGACGGGGATTTTCTCTGAAACGGAATATGCTGAAATAAGTGTTCCTTATGGTGAACAGATGCGGGTAATTTTGCAGGATGGCAGTATTGTACACTTGAACTCGGATTCCCGTTTGAGGTATCCCAAGCAATTTGGATTGTTCAATCGTACGGTGGAGCTTTGGGGAGAAGGGTATTTTAATGTTGCCAGAGATGAAAACCGTCCCTTTAAGGTGGATTTGCAAGGGGTGGAAGTGAGAGTGACCGGGACCAGATTTAATGTAAAAGCATATGCTGCCGAACCCAATATTTGGGTAACTTTGGATGAAGGAGGAATTCTTTTCAGGGATCATAATGCGAAAGAGTACAGGCTTGTTCCGGGGGAGAGTGCGGAATATAATCGTCAGTCGGGGAAATGCCTGATTTCCCGCCCGGATAATATGGAGCAGATTTCGGCATGGCGTTCCAACAGCCTTAATTTTTATCTGACTCCGCTTAATGAGATTATAAAGGTGATGGAAAGGCATTATGACGTTCATTTTATTGTGAAAGATTCTACGGTACTGAAGAACAGGTTTACTTTGTCAACAGGAAAAGTAAACGCGTCGGATGTACTCTATGATTTGGAAACTGTTTCTAATATCTGTTTTACGGAGGTGGAAGACGGTCTGTTTGAAGTAGGCACCAAATAATGGGAACTATAAAGGTAAATGTGGAATAGATGTGAGTGAATACACTTGCATCTATTTTTTTTTGAGAAAACGAAAAAAAGGACTCATACCTTTTTCTGGATGATGTGTTAGCCTATATAAGAAATTCTTTTGTTTCAAACTAATACTATTGATGAAAATGAAAGCAAGAACCAAAATGAAGACATTACTGCTGTTGGGAGTCCTTTTATTTGGCTTTACTGTTTCAGCACAGTCGCAAAAAGTCTCTTTAGATTTTAAGAATGAGAGGGTGGAAAAAGTTCTGGCATCTATTAAAAGCCAGACCGGTATGAGCTTGGTTTTCAGTGACCAGTTGGTCGATGTGAATCGTAAGGTAACCATGCAACTCAAAGATGTCACACTGAAGGAGGCATTGACAAGACTTCTTTCAGGAACTAATCTTACTTTTGAAATCAGGAACAACAAAATCTATTTTATTGAGAAGAAAGCTGTCTCGCAACCCGGTTCTAGAAAGAAAAGAGTGACGGGAGTGGTGAAAGATGTAATGGGAGAACCTCTGATTGGTGCTAATGTTGTGGAAAAAGGCAGAAGTACCAATGGGGTTATCACCGACTTTAATGGGAAGTTTACGTTGGAAGTGGACGAATCTGCTTCGTTGGTTGTGAGCTATATAGGATATTTGGCACAAGATATTCCGACAAAAGGGAAAGGGGATTTTCATATTATATTGAAAGAGGATACCAATACGTTGGACGAAGTGGTCGTTACCGGATATGGAGATTTCAAGAAGGCAACTTATACTGGATCTGCTTCTGTTCTGACTACAGAAAAGCTGGAGGCTTTACCTGTTGTCTCCGTGGGGCAGATGATTGAATCGAATATACCGGGCATCAGTGTGGTTGCCGGTACTTCTTCGCAGCCCGGTGCGAAAACAACTTTACGGGTACGGGGAGTTGCTTCCATGAATGCTTCTACCGAACCTTTGTATGTATTGGACGGAGTACCTATCCCATCTTATGATTTGAGTAACTTTACCAGTATGTCCGAAGCGGGAGGAATGGGGTTCATTGAAACGCTGAATCCGGCGGATATTGAGAGTATCACCGTTTTGAAAGATGCGGCATCTGCTTCATTGTATGGTGCGAAAGGTGCTAATGGAGTCGTGCTTATCACTACCAAAAAAGGAAAGGAAGGCAAGCTTCGTGTCAATATGGCGGCGAAATACGGAATCACAGATTTCGCTTATACATATCGTCCGTTAATGGGAGGCGAGGAAAGAAGGGAATTGATTCACGAAGGACTGGTTAATTTCCAACTGGATAAGGGAGTAAGCGAACAAGAGGCACAGCAGTATGCGGATGCGAATATAGACCAGTATGCCAAACGCTTGCCTCAAGGATATTCGGACTGGGAGAGTGCTTTATTTAAGACAGGTTATCAACAGGATTATAACCTGTCTGCCAGTGCCGGCAATCAAAATTCCAGTTTTATCGGTTCTTTGGGATATACTAAACAGACGGGTGTTTCCCTGAATTCAGAAATGGAGCGCTTTACGGGGCGTGTGGATGCAAGTAACAAGTATAAAAAGGTGGAATTTGGAATGAACGCTTCTTTTTCGTGGACAAAGAACGTTCATTTACCCGAAGGTAAATTTTATGGAAGTGCCATTTATGCATCAAAAGTGAATCTGACGCCTTCTACTCCCATTTACAATGAGGATGGGACCTATGCCAGCGGGTATCGTGAAAACAATGGGTATAATCCGATATTGGAGGCTGAGGTGAATGATTATTACGCTCGGACGGTACGTGCTATGGGTACGGCTAAAATAGCTTATAATGTTTGGGATAACTTGAAGGTATCCAGTGTGTTTACGGTAGATTATTCGTTGACAAAGGACTTTTTCTTTCAGTCTCCGGATGGACGTGATGGAGCAACTTATCAAGGACGGGGACGTATGCAGATGACTGACCGTATACGTTATACTTCACAGAACAATTTAACTTACTCCAAAACTTTCGGCAAGCATTCTGTCAGTGCGGTCACGGCTTTCGAGGTGATGAAGTATGATTATGAGGATTTGTATGCTGCAAAGAAAACTTACGGGCAGGATATAAACACTTCTTTAGGAAATGCGGCCGATCCGATAGATGCTGACCAGAAATTGCAGGAAGATGCATTAATGTCCTATGTGGCCAGTGTGAACTATTCTTATGATGATAAATATTATGCCAGTTTCAGTTTTCGCAGGGATGGCTCATCCCGCTTGTCTCCCGATACTCGTTGGGGTAATTTCTGGTCTTTGTCCGCTTCATGGAGACTTTCTCAGGAAAGGTTCATGCAGCCGTTGAAATCAGTATTAAGTGATTTAAAACTTCGTGCTTCCTATGGGGTGAATGGAAATCTCCCTTCTTCATATTATGGTTATCAGAGTACTTATACCACGGGGGCGTTTTATAGTGGGAAACCTTCTCCGTGGGAAAGTACATTGGGGAATGAGGAACTCACCTGGGAGAAGAATTATGCACTGAATTTGGGACTGGATATCGGCTTGTTCAGTCGTGTGAATGTTTCTTTGGATTGGTACACGCGTACAACGAAAGACCTGTTGATGAGCAAGCAATTGAATTCCATCAGCGGATTTTCTTCTCTGCTGACCAATGTGGGGCAGATGCGGAATACCGGTGTGGAACTTGAAGTTCGTTCCAATAACATCAAGACGAAAGATTTCAGCTGGACTACCGCCTTCAATTTGAGCCATAATAAAAATAAGATTCTGAAACTGGCAGATCTGCCTTGGTTTGTGGATGGCAGGTATGTACGTAAGGAAGGTTATCCATTTAATACTATTTATCTGCGTGAGTATGCGGGGGTGGGTCCTGAGACCGGAAGTGCCTTGTATTATGATAACCAACAGGATGAGAATGGCAATTATACAAAAAATAAAGTGACCGATCCGGGGCAGGCAAGTCCTATTCCGTTGAAAGATATTACGCCTACTATATCGGGAGGTTTTATGAATACCTTTAATTATAAATTCATTGACCTGTCATTCAATCTATCTTATAGTTTCGGTGGTTATTCGTATGATAATGCATCCTACATTCTGCAAGATGATGGTTATTCAGTGATAAGCAATAAAAGTACCGAGCAACGCCGCCGTTGGCAGAAACCGGGTGATATAACGGATGTTCCCCGTTTTGTATATGGGAATAAAAAGGGGGGTAACTATAATTCTTCACGTGCCATCCATTCTACGGATCATATTCGTCTGAAAAGTCTGATATTGGGATTGAATGCTCCTAAAGCATGGTTGCAGAAATTAGGAATAGGGAATGCCCGTATTTATTTCTCGGGTACGAATTTGTTGACATGGGCTGCATACGACCAATATGATCCTGAAATGAGTGGGGTGGTAGGATTCTACACGCCTCCGTTGAAAACTTATGCTTTCGGGCTGGAACTTAAATTTTAATCATCAATTACACTAAAAAACAGAACCATTATGAAGAAAATACTTCTTATTTTAGGATTCGTTTCACTGCTCGTTGCTGGTTGTAGTGATTTCTTCGATACAGCTCCCAGCAATAAAATTCCTACTACGATGGCTTTCCGTACAGTAACCGATGTGGATAATGCGGTGAACGGATTGTATGATCTGATGTCGGGCTCCGGATATTACGGGGCTGCTATGTTTGCCTATGGAGACATGAAAGGAGATGATATGCAGAGTTCTGAGGAAAGTGGGGTATGCAATACATGCTATATGTTCAATCATCGTCCTAATAGTTTGAATGCCGGTTCATTGTGGGGACGACCTTTTTATATTCTTCGTGAGGCATGGAATATTCTGAATGCTATTGCCGAAGGAAAAATTGAAAGCGGGGATGAAAAGAAGTTGAATGCTTTGAAAGGCGAGACGATGGCGGTGATTGCGCTTTGCCAGTTTGATCTGACTCGTTGCTTTGGCTATCCTTATACAAAAGATAAAGGTGCGTCACTGGGTGCTCCGTTGATAGACCATTTGGTGGGAACCTATGAGAATCCTCCCCGTTCTACTGTAGCTCAGGCTTATGATTTTATTATAGAAACGTTGGAAGAGGCGGTTACATTGATGTCCGAAGAGAAAAATAACGGACGTATGAATAAGTATGCGGCTCGTGCATTGCTGGCTCGTATCTACTTGTATCATGACGATAACCGGAAAGCATTTGATTTGGCGGACCAACTGATTAAGGATGCGGATACATCGGGAAGTTATGCACTTTATCCGCATGAGAAGTATGTGGCTGCCTGGTCGGTAGAAGCCAAGTTTGGTTCAGAATCGTTTTTTGAGATGGCCAATAGTGTGGATGATACTCCAGGACGGGATTCATGGGGATATTTATTGAATTGGTATGGCTATCAGAAGGGGTTTGTCACTCAGAAATATGCGGAGCAAATGTTGGCTGATCCCGGAGATGTGCGCGGGCAGTTGCTGGAGGAGAATAAATATGCGGGGAAAACGGTATGGTGGTTGTACAAACTGAGAGGGACGGACCTGAAGACTGCACCGCTGGAATGTAACAATGTGGTACTTCGTCTGTCCGAGGTGTACCTTATTGCCGCTGAGGCTGGTTGCAAGTTGGGCGGTGATGCTGCGGTTCAGGGACTTGGTTATTTGAATGAGATTGTGAAGCGGGGCAATCCCGATAACGAAGTGACAATGGCTGACTATACCTTGGACCGTGTGTTGGATGAGCGAAGTAAGGAGCTGGTAGGTGAAGGACATCGTTTCTTTGATTTGCTGCGCAATGGCAAGACTATTGTCCGTAAAGGAGGATATCATCTTCCCAGTGTGGACGAAGAGGTGGATTGGGATTTTTACAAGTGTGTGCTGCCGATACCTGAAGACCAGTTTATCTTTAGTCCTGAGATGGAACAGAATCCGGGATATCCCAAGAATTGACATGCTATTAATCATTATTTAAATATATACGTATGAAAAACAGAATAGTAATATTTGTGGTATTTGTGTGTTGCTTATGGACTATGCCGGGAATAGTACGGGCGCAGTTGTCTGTTCATCAGTTTGACCAGTTAATGAAAAAGATTGATGATGTCCTGTGGTACGAGAAAGTGGGTGATATTGCCCATGTAGATAAGGTGATATTATGTGGACCACCGCGTTGGAAGGAGTCCAATCCCACTTCGATGAGTGCTGGTAACGAACTTAAATTCAGAGCATACATTTTTATTCCCAAAAGTGTGAAGGAAAACAAGAAATATCCGTTGATCGTATTTCCTCACAGTGGGGTACATGCCGATATGGACACCTATTATGCCCATATCATCCGTGAGCTGATAGCGCAGGAATACATCGTGGTGGCAGCGGACTACCGGGGAAGCACCGGATACGGAGCGGGAACATACAATAATATAGATTATGGTGGATTGGAAAACGAAGACGTGTACATCAGCCGTAACTATATGGTGGATAATTTCGATATTGTGGATGGTAGTCGTGTGGGTATCATGGGATGGAGTCATGGTGGTATGATTACACTGATGAACCTTTTCAATTATCCGGGACAATATAAATGTGGTTTTGCAGGCGTTCCGGTTTCGGATGTAATCATGCGTATGGGATATGCCAGCGACAGTTATCGCAAAATCTTCTCGGCCAAGAATCATATCGGGCAGACTGCCAAGGACAATATTGCGGAATACAAACGGCGCTCTCCTGTGTGGCATGCGGAGAAGTTGAAAGACCCGTTACTTATCTATACTAATACCAGTGATGATGATGTGAATGTAGTCGAGGTGGAATCAATGATCCGTGCCTTGAAAGCAGAAGGCAAAAAATTTGAATATAAGATATTTGAGCGTGCTCCCGGTGCGCATAGTTTTGATCGGTTAGATACTTATGAGTCAAGCAAGATTCGTCTGGACATTTATAAGTTCATGGGGCGTTACCTGAAGCCCAATAAACCATTCGGTTCAGTGAAAGAATTGCGTAAAGCAGCTTATAAGTTCTGATAATTAACTTGGTGACAGGATAATGGAGGGCTGGTTGCTTCATGTAATGGGGCAACCGGCCTTTTTATGACTCTTCGGATGGATAAAAATGAGTGAATATTCATCTTGTATAAAAGATAAGTGGAAATATGGATAAAGTGTACGGATAATAAGTGATAATTAAACTTTTTGAATAGCTTGGCGGCTTGTTAGCTTTTAGAACGTAGTTATACATTGGTAATGAGAAATAGATCATGAAAAACACACGCTTATTATTTGTTATTTGGATGTTGTTCTTGGTTTTACCTCAGGGGTATTCACAAGAGAAAAAGGAAGATTCATCCGTATTGGGGCAAGTGAACGGCTTTTTGAGTAAACATGTGAAGCTGACTGCCTACGGTCAGTTCGGTTATAGCTATACGGACAGGAAAGACTTGGATGTGAGGCAGGCGGACAATCAGTTTTTTGGAAGGCTGGGGATGCTGATCCTTTCGGGAGATATCACGGATAAACTGTCGTGGATGGTTCAGTATGAACTGTTTACTTCACAGCTGCTGGAACTCTATGCTTGTTACAAACCGTATTCTTTTTTTCAGGTCAAGATAGGTCGGATGAAGACCTGTTTTACATTAGAGAACCAGATGTCATCTTCGGTTTATGAAACGGTAAACTTCAGTCGTGTCATTGAGCGTCTGGCAGGTTTCAGTGGAGATGTATGTGGGAACCAGGGTGGCCGTGATATGGGTTTGCAGGTGGGTGGTGAGTTGTTCAAGACCTCTGTCGACGATTATTTTCTGGAATATCGGGTAGGTGTATACAATGGTTCCGGACTCAGCATGAAAGATCATAATGATGCAAAGGATTTTGCCGCATGGTTCACTGTGCAGCCTGTCAAAGGGTTGAAGATGGGTGCGTCTGCCTATATCGGAAAATTGAATGATGATTATACGGTGGTAAATGATGAAACGGGGGAAGAAACCATTTATAATACAAATATGAAACGTAACCGCATGGCGCTGAGTACCTGTTATCAGACCTATCGGTTGACTTGCAGGGGGGGGATTTGTGGGGAAAAGATGGTAGTATCAACCGCAGAGGTTTTTATGCTTTAGGATATTGGTTTGCCATTCCCTCCCGATTGGCGGTTGTGGCAAAACTGAAGCGCTATGAAGCTGATACGGCAGTTTCTGATTCAGAAATGATTTATACAGTGGGAGGCGCTTATTATATAACGCCGAAAACGCGTATCATGCTGAATTATGCGCATTTTAGTTATGAAAAGAGTGTTTCTGTCAATGAACTTTGGGCGATGTCTCAAATAGGTTTCTGATAGTACAATATGCAATGTTTGTATTGTGTCTTTTTATACCTTGTCGTGTTTTATAGGTTGCTCAAAGTCATAAAGACTTTGGATGTTAGGTCTTTTTCTATATTTTTTCTTCACTATTTCT
>ENA-UERS01000563-UERS01000563.1-human-gut-metagenome-genome-assembly--contig:-NODE-563-length-15851-cov-2.775960_pt1 | contig 15851 bp, 13 predicted proteins | sample MGYA00242991_ERZ507992 | MGnify/ENA primary metagenome ERZ507992 (study PRJEB26167, sample SAMN06115535) | human gut metagenome | host: Homo sapiens | place: China:Chongqing | collected 2015-10-24...
CAGCGTGTCGGCCTTTTCCTTCGTGATCTCGCCCATGATGCGGATGGCAAGGCCCGGGCCGGGGAACGGCTGGCGGGAGACGAGGTATTCGGGAAGCCCCAGCTCGCGGCCGAGCTGACGCACTTCGTCCTTAAAGAGCAGGCGCAGCGGCTCGATGATCTCCTTGAAGTCGACATAGTCGGGAAGACCGCCGACGTTGTGGTGGCTCTTGATGACCGCGGCATTGCCAAGGCCGGATTCGATGACGTCGGGGTAGATCGTGCCCTGAGCGAGAAAGTCGACCGCGCCGATCTTCTTCGACTCTTCCTCGAACACGCGGATGAACTCTTCACCGATGATCTTGCGTTTGCGCTCGGGATCGGAGATGCCAGCGAGCTTCGAGAGGAAGCGGCCCTCGGCGTTCACGCGGACAAAGTTGATGTCCCACTTCTTGAACGCCGCCTCGACCTCGTCACCCTCGTTGAGGCGCATGAGGCCGTGGTCGACAAAGACGCAGGTGAGCTGGGGGCCGACGGCCTCGGCCAGCAGCGCCGCCACGACGGACGAGTCCACGCCGCCGGAGAGCGCCAGCAGCACGCGGCCGGAGCCGACCTTTTCGCGCACGGCGGCGATGGCAGTATTTTTATAGTCGCCCATCGTCCAGTCGCCTGTCGCGCCGCAGACCTCGTAGAGGAAGTTGCGAATCATCGCGGTGCCGAATTCCGTGTGGTTGACCTCGGGATGGTACTGCACGCCGTAGAACCCGCGCGTTTCGTCGCAGATGGCGACGTTCGGGCAGGCGTCGGAGTGCGCGACGAGGGAGAAGCCCGCGGGAACGACCTCCATGTAGTCGCCGTGGCTCATCCACGTCACGCTCTTTTCGGGAAGACCCTTGAAGAGCTTGCAGCTCGTGTCAAAAAACGTCTCGGTCTTGCCGTATTCGCGCGCGGTGGCGTCGTTTGCGGCGACGACCTTGCCGCCGAGGTGGTGCGCGATGAGCTGGCAGCCGTAGCAGATGCCGAGCACGGGCACGCCCGCGTCAAAGAGCGCGGGATCGACGTGCGGTGCGTCCTCGAGATACACGCTGTTCGGGCCGCCAGTGAAGATGAAGCCGATGGGATTCATCGCGAGAAGGTCTGCAAGCGGCGTCGTGTAGGGCTTGACCTCGCAGTAAACGCCGCATTCGCGCACGCGGCGCGCGATGAGCTGGTTGTACTGGCCGCCAAAGTCCAGTACGATGATGGTCTGATGGTTCATATTGAAATTCTCCTGCCGTATCCAATAATATGGTAAAAGCATCATATCATAGCTTTTCCCATTTTACCAGCGGTATTGTAAAAATAAAAAAGGTCGCGCGGTCAATGGACCGCGCGATCGAGGGAGGCCGCGACAAAGCCGTGGAACAGGGGATGCGGCTTGTTGGGACGGCTCTTGAATTCGGGATGGAACTGCGCGCCGACGAACCAGGGGTGGCTCTTCGACTCGACGATCTCGACGAGCGTGCCGTCGGGGGAGAGACCGGCGAGGCGCATGCCGGCGTCCGTGAAGTCGTCGCGGAAGTCATTGTTGAACTCGTAGCGGTGGCGGTGGCGCTCCCAGATCTCGGGCGCATCGTAGAGCGCGCGGGAGAGCGAGCCCTCTTCGAGCACGCAGGGGTACTTGCCGAGGCGCATCGTGCCGCCCTTGGCCGTCACGCCGACCTGCTCGGGCATGAGCGCGATGACGGGATGCGCCGTCGTGGAGGAGAACTCCGCGCTCGTCGCGTCGTCCCAGCCGAGCACATGGCGCGCAAATTCGATGACTGCGATCTGCATGCCGAGGCAGATGCCAAGGTACGGGATGCCGCGTTCGCGCGCGTACTGGGCGGCCAGGATCATGCCCTCGATGCCGCGGTCGCCAAAGCCGCCGGGGACTAAGATGCCGCTGCATCCGCAGAGCTTCTGCGCGATGTTGTCGCTCGTCAGCGTTTCGGAGTCGACCCATTGAATTTCGACGCTCGCGTCGCAGGCCGTGCCCGCGTGGAAGAGCGACTCAACGACGCTCAAATAGGCGTCGTGCAGGCCGATGTATTTGCCGACGAGCGCGATGCGCACATGACGGTGCACGCCGTGGATCTTGTCGACCAGCGCGCGCCACTCGGTCATGTCAGGTTCACCACAGTCAAGGTGCAGCTTGCGGCACACCACGCGGCAAAGGCCCTCGTGCTCAAGCAGCAACGGCACCTCGTAGAGCGTGGACGCCGTTGCGTTCTGGATGACGCAGTCGGGCTCCACGTTGCAGAAGAGCGCAATCTTGCGGCGGATGTCGTCTGTGATGGGCTCATCCGTGCGCACGACGAGAACGTCCGGCTGGATGCCCTCGCTCAGGAGCTCCTTGACCGAGTGCTGCGTGGGCTTGCTCTTGAGCTCGCCACTGCCGGGAATGGTCACGATGAGCGGCACGTGGATGAAGAGCACATTTTCGCGCTCGCGCTCGGCCGCGACCTGACGGATGGCCTCCAAAAACGGCTGGCTTTCGATATCGCCGACCGTGCCGCCGATCTCGGAGATGGCAACGTCGGTCTCGCCGTCGTCCATGTCGTAAATGCGGCGCTTGATCTCATCGGTCACGTGCGGGATGATCTGCACCGTGCCGCCAAGATAGCCGCCCTGACGCTCACGGTTCAGAACGCTCCAGAAGATTTTGCCCGAGGACACGGAGGACTTCTCGTCCAGCGCCTCGTCGACAAAGCGCTCGTAGTGGCCGAGGTCCAGGTCGGTCTCCGCGCCGTCGTCCGTGACAAAGACCTCGCCGTGCTGATACGGGCTCATCGTGCCGGGGTCGACGTTGAGATACGGGTCGAACTTCTGGTTTTTGACCTTCAGCCCGCACTGCTTTAAGAGCCGCCCGAGCGACGCCGCGCAGATGCCCTTGCCCAGCCCCGACACCACGCCGCCGGTGACAAAAATGTACTTCATAAATTTTCTTCCTCCCCAGTTAAAGGAAAATCAAACTACCGTGATAAAGCGAAACTCCACTTCAAAAAGGACGCTCGCGAGAGCGTCCTTTTGACTTTTACACGGAGAAGAGTAATTCGCAGAACGTCGGATACGGCCAATACTTGGACGCGGTCAGCACTTCCAGTTTGTCGACGGTCTTGCGCACGTCGTTCGTGCGCTCTTCGACCTCGTCGTGGTAGTAGCGCAGGAGCGTTTCGGGCTCAGCGTTGTCGGAGACGGTCTCAAGCGCCGTCTTGAGGCTGATGGTCTCCTCCAGCAGCTGCTCGTTGAGCGAGCCGATGGCGTTGGCGAGCGAGGATTCGACGTGGCAGGTCAGCTCCGGCGCGGCGGCGCGCTTGGCGGCGATGGTGTTGCACAGCGCGGCTTCATATTCGGAAGCGGCGTTGAGAATGCCGTGCTGGACCATGTCAACAAGCGTCGCGGCCTCGATGCGGATGACCTTGCAGTACTTCTCGATATGAACTTCGTGGCGGGAGAAAATTTCTTCTTTGCTGTAAACGCCCTGGCGCGTCAGCAGCTCAATGTTCTTGGGCAGGATGTAGGTCGGCAGCGCCTCGGCGGTGTTGTGCAGGTTGGCAAGGCCGCGCTTTTCAGCCTCCTTGATCCAGGCATCTTCATAGCCGTTGCCGTTGAAGATGATGCGGCGGTGGGCGGAGAACGTGTCGCGGATCAGCTTGTGGAGCGCGGCGGTGAAGTCCGGCGCGTCCTTGAGCTGCGCGTAGAATTCGTCGAGCTCTTCGGCCATGATGGTGTTGAGGATCGTGACCGGGCCCGCGATGGACTGCGAGGAGCCGGGCATGCGGAACTCAAACTTGTTGCCGGTGAAGGCGACGGGCGAGGTTCGGTTGCGGTCGGTCGTATCCTGCGGAATGGCGGGAAGCACATCCACGCCGATGCGCAGGGACTTGTGCTCGGGCGCGGTGTAGTCGTTTTCACCGACGATGGCGTCGATGATACCCTCAAGCTCGGTGCCGAGGAAGATGGAGATGACAGCGGGGGGCGCCTCCTGTGCGCCGAGGCGGTGGTCGTTGCCCGCGAAGGCGACGGAGCAGCGCAGAAGCTCCTGATACTCATCCACGCCCTTGATGAACGCGGCGAGCAGCAGCAGGAACAGCGCATTCTGGCTGGGGGTCTTGCCGGGAGAGAAGAGGTTTTTGCCCGTGTCGGTCGAGAGCGACCAGTTGACGTGCTTGCCCGAGCCGTTGACGCCCGCGAAAGGCTTTTCGTGCAGCAGGCACACAAGGTTATGGCGCTCGGCAACTTTTTTCATCGTCTCCATGACGAGCTGGTTCTGGTCGCTCGCGGTGTTGGCGTCGGTGTAGATGGGGGCCATCTCGTGCTGGCCGGGGGCGACCTCGTTGTGCTTGGTCTTGGAGAGCACGCCGAGCTTCCACAGCTCTTCATCGAGCTCTTTCATGTAGACGGCCACGCGGGGACGGAACGCGCCGAAGTAGTGGTCGTCCAACTCCTGACCTTTCGGGGGCTTTGCGCCGAACAGGGCGCGGCCGCACAGGCGCAGGTCCATGCGCTTTAAGTACAGCTCGCGGTCGATGAGGAAATACTCCTGCTCCGCGCCGATCTGCGGCGTGACCTTTTCCGCGTCGTCGCCAAATAACTTGAGCACGCGCACCGCCGCGCGGTCGACCGCGGCCATGGAGCGCAGCAGCGGCGTCTTCTTGTCGAGCGCGTCGCCGCTGTAGGAGCAGAACACCGTCGGGATGCAAAGGCTGCCATCTTTGATGAAGGCAAACGCCGTGGGGTCCCAAGCGCTGTAGCCGCGGGCTTCAAACGTGGCGCGCAGGCCGCCGTTGGGGAAGGAGGACGCGTCGGGCTCGCCGCGCACCAGCTCCTTGCCGGAAAAGTCCATCATCACGCGGCCGCCGCCGGCGTTGTTGATAAAGCTGTCGTGCTTTTCCGCCGTCACGCCGCTCAAGGGCTGGAACCAGTGCGTGAAATGCGTTGCGCCATGCTCCAGCGCCCAGGTCTTCATCGCGTCGGCGATCTCATTTGCCGCGGAAAGGGGAAGAGGCTGCCCGCTCTTTAAGCAGCCGCGCCAAACGTCCATGGCGCTCTGCGGCACATACTGCTCCATTGTGCGTTCATTGAACACCAGAGAGCCAAAAAGCTCGGGAATGCGAGTCGCTTCACTCATGATCCAGACCTCCTGTTTCGAAATAAAAAATTTGATAAGTAATGATACTTCATCGGGGCAAGCAGCGTCAATACTTTGTTTTTCCAACTTTCCCCTTACTTTAGTGGGACGGGATGTGCGGTGTGAACGAAATTATGAAAGTGCGGCAACTTTTTCTTGCATGAAGAAAACGGCTGTGCTATATTTAACCTGAACCCTCCCTTGCCGGAAACGGCAGGGGAGGGCATTATGCTTATGTGCTGCGTTGTGAAAAAATTTTGCGGACAAAAAAGAAAACGGGACGTGAACGCCGGTCACGGCGTTTGCGTCCCGTTTTGCATCACTTGATCGTGGCGCTGTCGTTCAGCACGCTCGTGCTGTAAAGGAACAGCACGTCCTGCGCGGTAAAGTCGATGAACTTTCCGAGCATCGCGGGGGAGAGGTAGCGGATGTCGACAAGCGTGATCTCGCCGTACCCCTCCGCAAGCAGCGGAAGCAAACTCGCGGCGAACGAATCGCGGAAGACAAGGAGCTTTCGCTCCGCCTGTCCGTTCGGGTTCTCAATGCGCAGCAGCGACTTGGGTCCCGAGAGGAAAATTTCATACGGGTCGCTGCCGTCTGCCTTTTCGAACGTGTAGACAGGGAGATAGGCGCTGTTTTCATAGTCGTACACGCGGCAGCCTTCAATGACGCTATTTGTAAGGTAGGCGAGCTTGTCGGGTTCCATCGGCAGCGCTGACTGCCCGCGGTACACGCCGTAAAACGGCGTATCGAGCGTGACCTCGGTAAAGTCCTCGGTGAGTGAGACGCCCATCGCATCTGCCAGCGCCTTGGCCGTGGGGGCAAGCATTTCCTGCCGCCAGTGGAGGTCGGTGCGGTAATAGGATGAGAGCGACAGCGTGCCCGTCAGGTCGATATAGTCCGCAAAATCGACCTTTTGGCGCATGAGCGCAAAGAACTTCTCGTAATCCATCGCGGGATAGCCGTTTTCGGCGGCCAAAAAGTAATTCTTGTCGGGGATGACGGAGAGGTAGACGTTCGCGTCCGTGTCTTTGAGATAGGTCTCGTACACGTAGCGGAAGCGGTCGGCCGCGTGGTCGAGCGAATCCTCATGGATCGTGTCGTCGAGCTTCGCGGCGTAGTCGTCCGCGATGTAGATGCCGTTGTTGTCCTTCTCGCCAAATAAATCGCGGACGGACAGGGCCTTGAGTGTGCGGAACTCGTCGCGCAGCGGGAACTGGTCGAGCGTGTAGCTCTCAAAGTTCGACTGGAAGCGTCCGGAGAGTACTTCTTCCACGTTCAGCGTTGGGAACTGCTTGAGCGGGCGACGCTCGCTTTCCGACACGGCGTCGTCGCTCTTGCAAATGCTCCACAGCGCGAACATAAGCACGAACGCTGCCGCGATGCCGAGGGTGAGGGTGTCTTTGATTTTTCGATTCATGCGATGCCCTCCTTAAAAGCGGAAGTAGAGGAACGGGTTGAACGACCCGTCTACTAAAAATGCCGTGCCGAGCAGCAGAGGAATCAGTACAAACAGCGGCTCGAGCACATCGAGCGCCGTCGCTGCGCCTTTGGATTTGCGCAGCTTTGCGACGATCATCTTCGGCAGCGGTGTTGCGCAGAGGATACCGAGCACGAGCAGCGGGCCATAGCTTTTAAGATAGTAGACCGCCTGTGCGCTCGATAGCGGCAGACCGCTTGCACCAAACATCGCGCCGATGCGCGAGACCGCCTGCGCGGCGCTGTCTGCGTCGAAAAGCACGAAGCCGAGCGTGACGAAAAAGAGCGTGTACACATGGCCAAACGCGCGGTGCTTCTGTAAGATGGGCAGCAGCGCCGACTTTTCAAGGAGCAGCAAAATTGCGAACCACAGTCCCCAGAGAACAAATGTCCACGCGGCGCCGTGCCACAGGCCCGTTGCAAGCCAGACAATCAGAATGTTCAACAGCTGACGCGCCTTACCCTTCCGGCTGCCGCCGAGAGGGATATAGAGGTAGTCGCGGAACCACGAGCCAAGCGACATGTGCCACCTGCGCCAGAACTCCGTGATGCTTGCAGAAATATAGGGGTAGTTGAAGTTTTCGGGGAAGTGGAAGCCCAGCATCCGCCCGAGGCCGATGGCCATATCGCTGTAGCCCGAAAAGTCGAAATAGACTTGGAGCAGAAACGCGAGCGCGTAGAGCCAGACGAAGAGGACGCTCGCGTCCTGCGTTTGCTTATAGGCGCTCGCGAGCGCGCCGAACTGGTTGGCGAGCAGAATTTTCTTGGCAAAGCCGACCGTGAAGCGGCGCACGCCCTCCGCCGCGGCGGAGACACTGTGCGTGCGGCTTTTGAGCTCCGCGGCGACGTCGGAATACCGTACGATCGGCCCCGCGATGAGCTGGGGGAAGAGCGAAACATAGGCGGCGAGGTCGATGAAATTCCTCTGCGCCGCCGTTTCGCCGCGGTAGACGTCGATGACGTAGCTCAATACCTGAAAGGTGTAGAAGCTGATGCCGATGGGCAGGCTCAGCTTCAAAAGCGGCAGGGAGAGCCCTGTGACGGTGTTGACGCTGGAGAGAAAAAAGTCCGCGTACTTAAAATAGCCGAGAAGCCCAAGGCTCACAAGGATCGAGAGCGTCAGAAAGACCTTCGACGCCTTTTGCCCGCGGTGCTTTTCAATCAGCAGGCCGAAACCATAGCCCTGCACGATGGAGACGAGCATAAGCAGCATATATTTCGGCTCGCCCCAGGCATAGAAAAAGAGGCTTGCGAGCAGCAGCACCGCGTTTTTCAGCTGCCGCGGCGCTGCAAAGTAGATCAGCAGCGCCGCAGGCAGAAAGTAAAAGAGAAAGGGAACGCTGGAAAAGAGCATAAACTTCTCCGCCTTTCAGAAGATCAAATCAGGCGATGGCCTCGTCGCAGACGACGGCAGCATCGGCAAAGGTTTCGGTGACCTTGCCGCTGAACTGGTCGGCGAGGTCCTCCGCGCCGTAGCAGGAGATGACATAGTCGCCGAGCGTCAGGATGACGAGCTTGTCGGGAAAGCCGCACATCCACTGGCGGTTCATGATGTTGTCCTTGAGGTCGGAGACGACACTGTCAACGTCGGAAGAGCTCGCAACATGGAACGCGCCCGCGGTGAAGGTGTTGGCGTTCATCATGTGAGTGAGGGACGCGGCGTCGGAGAGCTTGCCTGCGTCCGCGGCGGGGAAGGAGAGAGAGTAGTCAAGTGCGTCGCCGTCTTCGACGGAGAAGTTACCGGGCGCGTCCTCGGTCATATTCGCCTCATCATAGTCGCCGCCGGCAGCAGGGAACTTGTCGTCGTCGCTGTAGTTGGCCCATACGGCGTTCAGCAGCTCGAGAGCGCTCGCGGGCTGGCTGTTATTGCCGCTATTGTCATCCGTCTTGCTGCCGCAGGCGGCGAGGGAGAGAGTCATCGCTGCGGCCAGCAGCAGGGTGAGAAACTTTTTCATGGGAATTTACCTCCAAAATGTTGTGTGTTGTCAATAGTAATGTGGAATGGGATGCTTACGCCCGCGCGGCGGCCCAATAGCCGTTGGCCTCGTCGTAGCGCAGCGTGACGGCGGGCGCGCCGTCGAGAGAGAGCGTGTAAACCGTACCCGTGTCCGGCTCTTCGATGGTCCAGCAAAGCTGCACCTTGCCGGAGACGGTGTAGGAGGTGAACTCCTCCTGCAGCGAGTAAAGAGGCTGGGTCAGCACGCCATCCGACACCGTAACGGTCACAGCCTCGCCCGATTTGCTCTCGATGGTGAGCAGCGGACTGAGCGGGCCGCTCAGACTGCCGCGCGCGTCGAGCGCCATCGCTGCGGGCTGACTGATGGGAATGGGGATTGAGGAGAGCGCTGCGCCTTCGACCTTGATCTCAGCCGGTAAGGTGTCGCGCGTCATCGCCAGGGCGGCGGCCAGCACGAGCACAAGGCACGCCGCAGCGGCAAGAAAACGCGGGAGGGCGTACCGTTTGCGCGGCTTGTAGGCGTAGGCGTCCGCGATGAGCTCATCGTCGAGCTCGCCTATGGCGCGGGTCAGAACTTCATGCTTCACAGTATCCCTCCTTGATGAGATCCTCCTTGAGCTTTCTGCGCGTGCGCAGGAGCGTGGTTTTGATGCGGCTCTCGCCGCAGTGAAAGCGCGCGGCCAGCGCTTCGACCGGTTCGCAGTAGAAATAGCGCAGGATGAATATGCTGCGCACCTCTTCGCTCTGCGTGCGCAGAAACGCGCTGATGCTGCGGCCGAGCTCTGCTGCCATGGCCTCGTCGTCGGGCGAGGACAGGGCGGGTGCGCAGTCGTCCAGCTCGTCGAGCGAGAGCGCGAAGACGTCGCCCTGCCGCTTCTGCGCCGACCTCGCCTTATAGCGGTTCAGCGCCAGATTGCGCGCGATCTTGCCGAGAAAGGCAGACAGGGTCGCAGGTCTTTGCGGCGGCATGGCCTGCCAGGCGTGTAAGTACGTGTCGTTGACGTTTTCCTCGCTGTCGGCGTGGTCGGATAAAATGTTTTGCGAAATTTTCATGCAATAGCTTTCATATTTGGCGGCGGTGGCTTCGATGGCGTGCTCGTCCCGCTGCCAGTAGAGGTCGACGATCTCATGGTCGTCCATAGGTTCGCTCCTTTCTGTTGTCTGCCATCATGGGGAAAAGACAACTTTTTTGCCGTTTGCGTTACACAAAAGAGAAAATATTTTTGAAAGTATACCACATTCGCCCGTTTCGTAAAAGGGCGGCATGCTATTTTTGACAAAACGGGAACTTTTTTTCCATCCGCGCCGTCTAATATAACAAATCCCGAAACGGAGGTACATCCGACATGAAACGATTCTTAACGCTGCTGCTCGCCGTGGCGATGGTCCTGTCCTTTGCCGCCTGCGGAGACAACGGAACGACGATCCGAAATGAAAATGAGAAGGACAATGTGAAAAAAGACCCCATTGCCGCGCAGTATTTGCAGGACCTCGCCGTGAAGACGGCGGACTATCCCGTGCTGCCCGCCATGCCGAACGAGAGTGAGCTTGACGAGGCATTCAGCACCATCGACTATGACAAGATGGGCGCGGACGCCTACGAAAAGGCGCAGGAGAAGATCTGGGAGGACTGGGACGCACGCAGCAATGCCTATTACGATGCGCTCAAGGCGCTGCGCAGCAAGGGCACGAGCTACCCCGCGGCATTCCTGCACTTTACAAAGGAGACGGGCACGCTGCTTTCAGCGGAGGAGAACACCGTTCTCTCGCCCGCAAACCTGTATCTCGCCTTTGCGATGCTCAGCGAGACGACGGACGGCGACAGCCGCGCGCAGCTTTTATCGCTCTTAGGCCTTGAAAATACCGACGCGTCGCGCGCCGCGGGCAACTATGTCTGGCGCAATCTCTACGGCGAGACCTCGACGGGAAAGACGCTGCTCGGCAGCTCCGTGTGGCTGAATGAGAACGTCCCCTATAATGAAGAGACGCTGCGACTTCTCGCCGAGCAGTACCTTGCTTCGACGTTCTCCGCCCCGATGGGAGATGAGAAGACGGACAAGGCCATCGGCGAATGGATCAATGAGAACACGGGCAATCTCTTGCAGGACGCGGCGGGCGAGATCCAGACGAAGCCCGAGACGGTGATGCTGCTTTTGACGACGCTCTACTTTAAGGACCAGTGGCGCGATGAATTCTGGGCGAAGGAGACACGGCAGGATGTCTTCACCGCCGCAGACGGCGCGCAGCAGACGGTCGACTTCATGCACCTCACGCAGGATCGTGCCGCTTACTGCCGGGGCGAAAACTACACCGTGGCGGAGCTGCGCTTTCAGGGCGGGCAGGCGATGCGCTTCCTGCTGCCCGACGAGGGCACGAGCCTTAAAAGCTTTCTTGCGGACGGCAGCGCCGTGGGCGGACTGCTCGGTTACGACATGGGCGTGAGCCTGCCGAGCGGCAAACTCATCTGGAGCGTGCCAAAGTTCGACGTCAGCTCCGACCTTGAACTGACCGACGCGCTCCGCGCGCTGGGCGTTTCCGACGTCTTTGACTTCGACCGCGCGGACTTTTCACCCCTTGTCGACTTTGACCGCTTTGACAAGGCGGTCGCCGTGACGCAGGTGCAGCACGCCGCGCGCGTCAAGATCGACGAAAAAGGCTGCGAGGCCGCCGCCTTTACCGCCGTCAGGGCGGACGCCCAATCCGCCGCGCCCGAAGACCTACCCGTGGTGGAGATGGATCTGAACCGGCCGTTTGCTTTCATGATCACCGGCGTGGACGGTCTGCCGCTCTTCCTCGGCACGGTGAATAGCCTATAAGAGCAAAGCTGACACGCTGACAGAAAACGAGTGACGCAAAATGAGAAGGAGAGAAACGATGAAGAGATTATTTGCCTTTTTGCTCGCCTGCGTGTGTGCGCTGGCACTGTTTGGCTGCGCGGGAGCGAATGATGACAAATCGGACGGCGGACCCGAGGATGATTGGGCACCGCTGACGGAGGCGCAGATCGAAGAATTCAAGGAGATGTTTGCCTCTGAGGCCGATGTGATGGATGAAACGACGGGCGAGTACCGCTACACGACCTCAACGCCGGTGAGCTGCTTTTTCACCTCGCATTACGACGATCCGCGCGATATCGACCTTGCAGAATTTTTGCGGTACTGTCCGCTCAGCACCACGTTGGGAGACGCGGACGTGGAGGAATTCCACGCTGTACTCGACACGCTGGGAATAGAGGATGCGGAGAGGTTCAAGGTGCCGGATGACTGGGCGGTCCCCGTGCGGCGCATTCCCAAGAGTGACGTTTCCGCGCTTTTGACGCAGTGGGCGGATATCACGGTGGACGATCTGCGCAATCAGGATGGTGTGACGTACCTCGCACAGTATGATGCATTCTATGAGTTTACGGCCCCGGATATTTTATTCCGGTGGGCGGTGAGCAGTACGGCGACAGCATCCGGCTGTGGAGCGCGCCGCGCGGCGAGAACGGCGAAGGAACGCACGATGAGTTGACGCTGGAAGTGCGCCCAGACGGGAGCTATCGCATTGAAGCGTTCCGTGAAGTCTGAAGCAAAAGGGGGCCTTCTCTCACGTGAGAGAAGGCCCCCTTTTGATCCCCCAAGAGAACGGCAGGGGCGTTTCGATCTCGCCCCTGCACCCCTAACGACCAAAAAGGAGGGGCAAGGCCCCTCCTTTTTGGATTATTCTCCCCGCTCTTCTGACGGCGCAGCAATGCCGCGCCCGCACGCAGTCCGCCGCCAGACTTCCGTCACTCGCGCCTCACGGAGTAAGGCGCGGTTGCTGGATGAACCGACTCGCAGGGACTCGTGGCGAAGCCACGTACACCGCACCCACACTGCGCAGCGCGTGCAGTCATTCAAGCTGCAAACTGCCAATGTCGGGGGTCGAGGGGGGGCTCCCCTCGCGTTCTCTTGGGGGTCCAAGGGGGATATTCTCTCACGCGAGAGAATATCCCCCTTATTTCGTAGTAACGCCACCGGCGCTGCCACCCCTCCTGCGCAGAGCACGGGATATTTTTCCTCGATTTTTCTAAAAAAGTGAAAGAAAACAAAAAATGACTGACCCTTGATCGCGATTACTGAACTACGATCAAGGGTCAGCCATGATGAATATTTGGATCTCTCATATTCTGTTTTCTTTCCTTCCTTTCTTCAATGATCTGGTGCCGAATATCACTTACTCCGGTTTCCACTCCTGCTATCTCAAACACCGCGGTTGCGGCGGTTTTACCTGAATGACGGTACACATCAGAGAGTGCTGCGCGATGGATATGATCGGAACCATTTGGGATCGCCTTTGTGAAGATCACTTGTACATTGGTCTCACCCTTTCTGTGTTTAAAGAATAGCAAGAATGAGCACAAAAATCAAGCGGCGGAATGGATAAAGATGCGAGCGATATTTTGTGCGCAGGGCTGATTATTCAAAAATCGGCAGAAAATGCTTGCGGTTTATCCTGCGCTTTAGTAAAATAAAACTGTTGGGCCGCCTGAAAAGGACGGCTTTTTTCATTTTCGGAAGTACACGGCGTCCCACTCCTCACCGTTGGGGACGAGCGGCGGCTCGATGACAAGGCCGCTTTTGCCGCCGCGCTTTCCCTCGACGAAGAGGAGCGAGGGCGCGGCGTCCGGCGATTTTGCGAGAAAGCGCAGGCGCTTGGGCTCGATGCCGTGACTCCGCATGGCGCAGAGCACGTCGGCGAGGCGCTCGGCGCGGTGAACGAGGGTGAAGCGCCCGCCATAGCGCAGCACACGCTGCGCCGCGGCGCAGACGTCGTCCAGCGTGCAGGCGGTTTCCTCGCGCGCGATTTGGCGCGCTTCGCCTTTGGCGCTCTCGCCGCTGCCGGCGGGAAAGTACGGCGGGTTCGAAATCACATAGTCGACGCTGCCGGCCTTTGGCAGGACGGAGACATCGCGAAGGTCGCCTTCGTGGAAAGCGGCTCTGTCCGCCCAGCCGTTTTCGGCGAACGTCTTTCGCGCAAGCGCTGCCGCGGGCGCGGAGATCTCAACATTTTCGATAAAAAGCGATTCCTGGCGCGCGAGCAGGAGCGTTCCGAGAAGACCAATCCCGCTGCCGAGGTCGCAGACCGTGTCGCCGCGGGACGGGCGGGCAAAGTAGGCGAGGCAAAAGCTGTCCGTCCCCGGCGGGAAGAGGGCGGTGTCGTAATAAAAGCAGGGGCCGCGCGGCCAGAGCTCGTCGCGTTTTTCCATGTGATGACCCTTTCTGATGATAAAAATAAGGACGCGCTTTTGCGCGTCCTTATTTTTTAAGTACCCTTAGACCTTAGGCCTGGGAGATGGCGCCGTTGGGGCAGGTATCAGCGCAGGAGCCGCAATCCAGGCAGGCATTTGCGTCGATCTGATACTGGGAATCGCCCTGGGAAATAGCACCGACGGGGCAGGCGTCTGCGCAAGCACCGCAGCTGACGCAGGCAGAGCTAATCTGATAAGCCATAATTAGTACCTCCATAAGTTGATGTCGCTATTATAGCATGTCAAAGCGAAAATGCAAGAGTCAGAATGCAGGAAAATATTGAATTTTCTGTGTCATTTACGGTGTTTATTTTTGAATAAACCGGTCAAAAATGAAAGGACGAAAAGGAAGCGGAGGGTAGAGCGATGAATGACCGGAAATTCAGCCTGAAGGCTGAACATGTGCTGCGCTGCGCGCAGGCAGCGGCGGGCGAGCTGGGGCACGGCTATGTGGGCTGCGAGCACCTGCTGCTCGCGATGCTGCGCGAGGAGGACGACGCGGCCTGCCGTGCGCTGAATGCCTCGGGCATCCACGAGTCGGCAGTGCGCGAGAGGATGATCGAAAAGCTGGGGCGCGGCACGGCGGAAAGATCGACCGTGCAGGGGCTCACGCCGCACGCGCGCTGCGCGGTCGAGCTGGCTGTGGGCGAGGCGCTGCGCGCGGGCAGCGGAGAGATCGAGGCGGGACACCTGCTGCTTGGCATCCTGCGCGACAGCGGGAACATGGCCGTGCGGCTGCTGCGATCGCTCGGTGTGGATACCAAAAAGCTGTACAGCGACACGCTGCGCGCGATGAGTCTGTCGCCGCGCAAGCTCCCGCTGCCCGAGGTGCGTGCAAGCCGCGCGGAGGCGAAAAACGGCAAGACGCTTGCTGAGTTCACGCGCGATCTGACCGCGATGGCGCGCGAGGGGCGGCTCGACCCCGTGATCGGGCGGGAAAAGGAAATCGCCCGTGCGCTGCGCATTCTGACGCGGCGGACAAAAAATAACCCCGTGCTCATCGGCGAGCCGGGCGTTGGCAAGACGGCCATCGCCGAGGGCCTTGCCCAGCGTATCGTGCGCGGCGATGTGCCCGAGGGCCTCAAGGACCGCACGATCTTCTCGCTCGACATGGGCGCACTGATCGCGGGCGCAAAGTACCGCGGCGAGTTTGAAGAGCGCTTAAAGGCTGTTTTGAACGAGGTCAAGAAGTCCGACGGCAAAATTATCCTCTTCATTGATGAGCTGCACACCATCGTCGGCGCGGGCAAGACCGAGGGCAGCATGGATGCCGGCAACCTCTTAAAGCCGATGCTGGCTCGCGGCGAGCTACACTGCATCGGCGCGACCACGCTCGACGAGTACCGCCAGTATATCGAAAAGGACGCCGCCCTCGAGCGCCGCTTCCAGCCCCTGTTCGACATCGGCTTTTGCCGCAACATGCAAAATGGTGGTCGGTTTGATTTCACGCGCCGGATTGCCCTGCGCCAGATGATAGCCACGCGCCGCTTTGCTCAGGCTGCCCTGGCGTAATCCGGTTTGCGATACCAGTTGGTTCGCCAGTTTCAGCACCGCGCGCGTGTCGCCGCTAAGCAGTTCCAGTTCCAGCTCACAGATAGGTTCAGCAAATTCACCCGCTTTCACTTCCCCCTGGTCGAGGGCGATTTCAATTTGGCTACCATCGACCGCCACCAGCCATTTTTCGCGATAAAAATCGGTGCTGAACAGCGGCTGCACGCGGGAGGCGAGATCGGCGGGCAATTCGCCGTTCGGCCAGACTTCCGTCGGTAACTGCGCCAGGTCGAGCGTCGGTTCGCTCAACGCCACGTTATATTCCGGGCGCTGGTGTAAGCCGCCTGTCACTCTTCCTGCAACTTTCATGGTCATCTCATAGCGACCGTTTTCGCCACGAATACGTAAGCCCATATCGTGCCCACGCAGCCAGTTATCCGGCGTTTCGTAGTAAATATTCAGCAACTGCACGGGGTCATGGTGCTCGCCGCCCAGCGTATTGAGATGGTCACGCAACGCCTCAAC
>ENA-UERS01000567-UERS01000567.1-human-gut-metagenome-genome-assembly--contig:-NODE-567-length-15723-cov-3.333312_pt1 | contig 15723 bp, 11 predicted proteins | sample MGYA00242991_ERZ507992 | MGnify/ENA primary metagenome ERZ507992 (study PRJEB26167, sample SAMN06115535) | human gut metagenome | host: Homo sapiens | place: China:Chongqing | collected 2015-10-24...
AGATCGGACTTGCAGAAGGTGTCGAAATCCACCTTTTCGGTGAGCTGGGGCTCCACCTCAATGGCGGGCAGAGCGGCTTTCCGGGCCGCGGCCTCGGCGGCTTCCAGCTCCTCCAGGGCCTTGTCGGCGTCCACACGGGGGAACAGGTTCTCGCCCTTGACCACGGCGGCGGTCTCCGGCAGGGTGCCCCAGAGGTCGGCGGAGTCCCAGGTCTGGACATCCTTCCCGGCGCCGATCTGGACAAACAGCTTCTCCATGCTCTCAGGCATGAAGGGGGTCAGCAGGATGCCGCAGATGCGGGTGGCTTCCAGCAGGTTGTAGAGTACATGGGCCAGGCGGCCGCCGTTGGCCTCCATGTCCTTGGCCAGGGCCCAGGGGGCGTTTTCATCGATATACTTGTTGGCCCGCTGGATTACCTTGAACACCTCGCTGAGAGCGTTGTGGGGGGCGAAGGTGTCCATCTCATGGGCATAGGCCTTCTTCAGACCGGCGGCCATGGCGACCAGCTGGGCGTCGTACAGCACGGGGTCTACGGTTTCTCCGTTGGCGGACAGCTCCACGGTGCTGCCCATGCGGACCATGGCAGCCAGCTGCTGCTCGTCCGCCGTGGCACCGCAGCCTGCCGGCAGGGAGCCGCCGAAGTACTTGTTCACCATGGCGGTGGTGCGGCTGACCAGGTTGCCCAGGTCGTTGGCCAGGTCGGTGTTGATGGTCTGGATCAGCAGCTCGTTGGAGAAGTTGCCGTCGGAGCCGAAGGGGAAGGTGCGCATCAGGAAGAAGCGGAGGGCGTCCACGCCGAAGTGCTCCGCCAGCAGGTAGGGGTCCACCACGTTGCCCTTGGACTTGGACATCTTGCCGCCGTCCAGCAGCAGCCAGCCGTGGCCGAAGACATGCTTGGGCAGGGGCTCGCCCAGGCTCATCAGCATGGCGGGCCAGATGATGGAGTGGAAGCGGACGATCTCCTTGCCCACGATGTTGATGCCGGGCCAGTATTTGTGATACTCGTCGTAGCGGTCGTTCTCATAGCCCAGGGCGGTGATATAGTTGGTCAGGGCGTCCAGCCAGACATAGACCACGTGCTTGGGGTCGAAGTCCACGGGGATGCCCCAGGTGAAGCTGGTGCGGGAGACGCACAGGTCCTCCAGGCCGGGATCGATGAAGTTCTTCACCATCTCGTTGACACGGCTCCGGGGCTGGAGGAAGTCGGTGTTCACCAGCAGGTCCCGGATGCGGTCGGCATACTTGCTCAGGCGGAAGAAGTAGGCCTCCTCCTCGGCGTCCACCACCGGGCGGCCGCAGTCGGGGCACGTGCCGTCCACCAGCTGGCTCTCGGTCCAGAAGGACTCGCAGGGGGTGCAGTACTTGCCCTTGTAGGTGCCCTTGTAGATGTCGCCCTTGTCGTACATCTTCTTGAAAATCTTCTGGACGCTCTCCACATGGTAGTCGTCGGTGGTGCGGATGAAGCGGTCGTTGGAGATGTTCATCAGCTTCCACAGGTCCCGGACGCCCCGGGGACCCTCCACAATGCGGTCCACGAACTCCTTGGGGGTGATGCCGGCGGCCTCGGCCTTCTGCTCGATCTTCTGGCCGTGCTCGTCGGTGCCGGTGAGGAACATGACGTCCTCCCCCCTCAGTCGGTGGTAGCGGGCCAGGGTGTCGGTGGCCACGGTGCAGTAGGTGTGGCCGATGTGCAGCTTGTCAGAGGGGTAATAAATGGGGGTCGTGATATAAAGCGTCTCTTTTCCCATGGTTGCTCTCCTTCTCTATCATAAATTTTTGTTTCAGTGATAAAAAACGCCGTCCCCGAGCGTCTGCTCAAGGACGGCGGAAAGGGCCGTGGTACCACCTTGCTTCGCCCGCTCCTCACGGAGGGGGCCTTATGGGGTCGGTTAAACGATCCCGGCGCTGTAATGGGCGCACCCAGCGCGGTTAGGCGGTTTATCGCGTTGCGCGCGGCTCCGGGACCATGTTCCGCTCTTGGGGCCGCGTCCCTTTTCAGCTGCCGGGACTCTCTGCTGCGGTCCGGGAGAACGTACTCTTCCCATCCTTGCCTGCTGGTTCCTATTTTCGGTCAAATACAGCAAAAATTATACAGCAAGTGCAAAATCCTGTCAAGGAAAACCGGAAGTTTCCTGGCCTGGGTCAGACCTCCCGGTATTTGCCCCGCCATTTGCCGGAGACATAGTGATAGACCGACAGGACGCAGGCCACTGCCCAGCCGATGCCGTAGCTCCAGTACATATACTCCGGGCCGAAGCGGTCCGCCAGCAGGTACAAAAAGGGCACCCGCAGCAGGATCACGGAGGCCACCACGTTGAACATGGGGTACAGGCTGTCCCCGGCGCCCCGCATGGCGGAGTTCAGCACGAAAAGGGCGGAAAACAGGACGTAGGGCGGCATGACGCACTGGAGATACCGGGCGCTGGCGGCGATGACTGCCGGGTCCGGGGAGAAAATGCGGGAGAGGGCGTCGGACTGCCACACCACCAGGGCGGAGCTGAGCAGCGTCCAGCCAATGGCCAGGGACACGGTGATCCGCACCCCTTGCCGGGCCCGGTCCTCCCTGCCGGCGCCGATATTCTGGCCCACGAAGGAGATGACGGCGGCAGCCATGCTCTGGGTGGGCAGGAAGGACAGGGTATCCAGCTTGTTGCCCACGTTGAACCCGGCGGTATAGGCCTTGCCGAAGGTGTTGACTTTGGAGAGGACGCACATGGACCCCAGGGCCACCAGGGACATCTGGATGCCGCTGGGCAGGCCGATGCGGATGATCTGCCAGAACAGCTGCCGGTCAAAGCGGCCGTTGAAGGGGTGGATGGCCAGCTGGGGATAATGGCGGTTGATATACCAGATGCCGAAGAGCCAGCTGCATGCCTGGGCAATGATGGTGCCCAGGGCCACGCCCAGCACCCCCAGGGAGCAGCCCAGCACCAGCGTCAGGTCCAGGATGACGTTCAAAATGGTGGACACCGCCAGGAACAGCAGCGTGGTGGAGCTGTTGCCCACGCCGCCCAGAATACCGGCGTTGAGATTATAGCCGATGCTGCCGACAAGGCCCGCGCACACCACCAGGAGGTAAACGCGGGTCTCCGCCCGGGCGGTGGGGTCCACCCGCAGAACCGTCATCAGCGGCCCCACCAGCAGCAGGGCGATGGCGGTGATGGGCAGGATGCTGCGGACGAAGGCGGTATACAGGCTGTCGATGGCGCTGCGGACCCGGTCCGGCTTTCCGGCGCCGAAGGCCTGGGCGATGACCACCGTGCCGCCGGTGGCGATGCCGGAGAACAGGGACGTGAACAGGAAGAGCACCGGGAAGCCAACGCCTACGGCGGCCAGGGCCGCGTCGCTGACGAAGTTGCCCACCACCCAGCTGTCCACCATGTTGTAGAACTGCTGTAAAAAGTTCCCTGCCAGCAGTGGCAGGGTAAATACCAGAATATGGCGGAGGGGGCTGCCCGCCGTCATATTGCGGATGCCGCTTTCTCTTTTCACATTTCACCTCAGAAGTCGTTCTGCATTTACTCTACTCCTTTCCGGCGGGAAGCGCAAGCGCCCCAGTTGCTTTTTTCCGGAAAAGCGGGTAAAATGGTGGAAAAACGGAAAAGCCGCCGGAAAGGCGGCGGGGAGGCACTATGAAACTGGTATCCTGGAACGTCAACGGCCTGCGGGCCTGCCTGGGCAAAGGCTTTCTGGACTTCTGCGCCTTTGCGGACGCCGACGTGATCTGCTTACAGGAGACGAAAATGCGGCCGGAGCAGGCGTCCTTCGACCTGCCGGGGTACGAGCGCTTCTGGAACAGCGCCGACAAGGCGGGCTATTCCGGCACTGCCGTGTTCACCCGGCAGACGCCCCTCTCCGTCACCTATGACTTCGGCAAGGAGGTCCACCGCCACGAGGGCCGGGTCATCACGGCGGAGTATCCGGCGTTTTACCTGGTATGCTGCTACACCCCCAACTCCAAGGACCAGCTGGCCCGGCTGGACTACCGGATGGAGTGGGAGGACGACATCCGGGACTATCTGATGGAGCTGGACGCCAAAAAGCCGGTGGTGTACTGCGGGGACCTGAACGTGGCCCATGAGGAGATCGACATTAAGAACCCCAAGAGCAACCGGATGAACCCCGGCTTTTCCGATGAGGAGCGGGCCAAGATGACCCAGCTGCTGGGCAGCGGCTTTACGGACACCTTCCGCTGGCTCTACCCCGACAAGACCGGGGCCTACTCCTGGTGGAGCTACCGGTTCAACGCCCGGAAGAACAACGCAGGCTGGCGCATCGACTATTTCATCGTCTCCGACCGGCTGAAAGACAAGATCAAGTCCGCCGATATCTGGAGCGAGGTCATGGGCAGCGACCACTGCCCCGTGGTGCTGGAGCTGGATGTATAAAATAAGGAACCGCCCCCTTCCGGCGTACAGCCGGGCGGGGGCGGTTTGTCTGTCAGGGCGTCAGCCAACGTCCTTGTATTTCAGCTTGTAGTAACTCCAGCAGCGCCACTTGTGAATGGCGTCCTTCAGGGCCATGGAGGCTTCGTCCGTCTGCTCGTTCAGAATTCGTTGGGGCAGCACGGTGCCGTCCGCCAGCACGTAGATCTTCTTCTGCACCACGGGACTGATCCGCCGCAGGGAGCCCAGGAAGTCAAACCAGGGGCTTTCCCCGGTGCGGCCCGTCAGTTCCAGAACAGTCTGGCCCAGGAAGGCGGCGGAGAGCACGCCGTCCTCCGGCAGGTCCAGGGCGGAGACGGCGCTGTCCCAGTCCAAAGTTTCCGCGGCGGCGCTGTTGGCCCAGATGACATAGGGAGTCTTGTAGGAGCAGAGAACGTCTTTCCGGTCCATCTCCGCCACGGCCACCTCGGAGCCAAGCTCCGCGTAGGCCAGCTGGTTGTCCCCCAGATAGGGCAGATGGTCTCCGAAGAACACCAGCACCACCGGCTCCTCCACGGCGGAGAAGGTGTCCACCAGGCGGCCCAGCATGGCGTCCGCGTCCCGAGCCCCTTCGGTGTAGACTCTCAGCAGCGTCTCCACCTCGTCGGACACCGCCGTGTTCAGCGGCACCTCCGGATAGGCATAGCTCTCGCCGTACTTGTCCAGGGTGTAGGACATGTGGTTCTGAATGGTGGTTGTGTAGTGGAACAGCGTCTCGCCAGCGGCCACAGTGTCCGCGAATTCCTGTTCAATCAGGCCCGCCATGTAGTCATCCGTGACCCAGCGGCCCTTGTATGCAAGCGCCTCCATCTGGTCAGCAAATACGGTCTCCTCCGCCCCGAACCAGCGGTAGACGTTCTCCCGGTTGTAAAACCAGTCGTCCCCCGGGTGGAAGAAGGAGGTGTGGTAGCCATCGCCGCCAAACACCCGGAAGAGGCTGTCCAGGTTCCGGTTTACCACCCGGAAGGAGGAGGTCGTTCCGGCAGCGAGCGCGTTGGTCTGCATGCCTGTCAGCACGTCGAATTCCGTGTTGGCAGTGCCGCCGGCGAAGCCGGGCACCACGATATGGCCGGCGACGGCGTGGGGATCCTCCCGCAGGGCGTGGAGGTTGGGCAGGGGGTCGTTCTCCGCTGTGAAAGCGAAAGCGTCGCTGTCCGTGATATCGGAGAAGGCCTCATCCATCACCATAATGACGTTCACATCCTTCCCCAGACCGGTGTCGCCGCCCTGGTCCCAGCCGGCCGCCTCCGACCGACTGAAGCCCTCAGGCTTGTCCACCGGGTAGGTGGTGAACTGGTGGCAGAAGCAGTAGGGGAACCCCAGCTCGTTGAACACGGAGGGAATATAGTAGGCGTTGGATACCCGGAAGGAGTTGTACAGATCATTGGAGGCATAGACTGTCAGGATCAGTCCTGCCAGCACGGCAAAGCTGGCGGCAGCCCCCAGCAGGCTTCCCACCCAGCCGCGGAGCCGGGCGATGGGGAAGGGGCGGCTGCCTACGAAAAGCCCCAGGGCCACCAGCACCAGCGAGAACACCACGACGGCGGCGATGGACGGCACCGGGAACTGGATGTCGTAAGTCCCCACAGCGCTGCCCGCTTCTTTCAGCAGGGCAAAGTCCCGGGGAAACACCGGCTCGTCCCGGACCTCGATCTTCACCCGGTTGAAAAGGGACAGGGCGCAGACCAGAAAATTCACTAGGGCCGCGCCGTAAAAGACGTTCCGGAACAAAAAGGCAAAGGCCAGCAGCAAAAGGCCGATGGGCAGGGCGTTCAGCACGATCAGCAGGGGCTGGGACCGGAAAATGGCCAGCACCGTCCGCAGGGCGTTGGGCTGGCACCACAGGGCCAGCAGGGTGATGCACCCGGCCAGCAGCACCGCCAGCACCAGGCTGCCCCACAGGGGCAGGGTAAGTCTATGGATACGCTTCTCTTTCAAAACGACAGATCCTCTCCGAAAAAATTACATCTTATATTAAGGGATTTACGGAGAAATTGCAAGTATAGAAGCATGGAAAGAATACGAAACGCTGTATTTACTGCAAATATTACGGATCGTATCGGAAAAGGCCGGACCTGCCGCCGGATTTTTCTGAAGGGCACCGCCTGCCAGGCGGCGGTTTTCTGCGGGATAAAAAGTCCCCCGGAGACTTTGTCTCCGGGGGGGCGGTTATGGACGGTATGGACAGGGGGAAAATCAGTCCACCAGGCCGGCGGTGATGATGGCCATGGAGTAAACCTCCAGAGCGTTGCAGCCGCGGGACAGGTCGTTGATGGGGGCGTTCAGGCCCTGCAGGATGGGGCCGTAAGCGTCGAAGTTACCCATGCGCTGGCAGATCTTGTAGCCGATGTTGCCGGCGTTGATGTCGGGGAAGATAAAGGTATTGGCGTGGCCGCCGACCGCGTCGGTGATGTGCTTGGTCTTGGCGACAGCCGGAGAGACCGCCGCGTCGAACTGGAACTCGCCGCCGATCGGGGTGTCGGGCATGAGGGCCTTGGCCTTCTCGCAGGCATTGCGCATCTTGTCGACGTCCTCGCCCTTGCCGGAGCCGAGGGTGGAGTAGCTCAGGAAAGCGACCTTCGGGTCAACGCCGAAGATCTTGGCGCAGGAAACGGTCTCCTTGCAGATCTCGACGAGCTCGTCCTCGTTGGGCTTGATGTTGATGGCGCAGTCGGCCATGGCGAGCACTTCGTTCTCGCCGGAAGCGGCGGGACGGACCATGATGAAGCAGGAAGAGACGATCTTGTTGCCTGGCTTGGTCTTGATGAGCTGCAGCGCGGGACGGACCGTGTCGGCCGTGGAGTAGGTAGCGCCGCCGAGCAGGCAGTCGGCCTTGCCCATCTTGACGAGCATGGTGCCGAAGTAGTTGCTCTTCTTGAGCGCGGCGCGGCACTCGTCGGCAGTCATCTTGCCCTTGCGCAGCTCGACCATCTTGTCGACCATCTCGTCCATGCCGTCGTAATTCTCGGGGTCGATGATCTCGGCACCGCGGATGTTGAAGCCGATGTCCTCAGCGGCGGCGGCAATCTCATCGGGGTTGCCGACGAGCACGGGCTTTAAGAAGTTACCGGACAGCAGACGGGCGCTCGCTTCGAGAATGCGGGGGTCGGTGCCTTCGGTAAAAACGATCGTTTTGGGGCTCTTTTTCAGCGTGCTGATCAGTTGTGCAAACATGTTGATTCCTCCTGATATATGATGTGCCGGTCAAGCGGACACAGATTTACGGATATAGTATACACCCACTTTTTCACCCTCTCAAGGAAAAATAACGCAAAATTCATGCAAAAGTTTACAAATTTTCCAAACTCTTACAATATATTAGCAGTATCATTTTCCCAAAAGGCTTGACGGAGCCTTGAAAACAAAGTATACTGGTCAATGGTTACAAATTGTAACTTTTATTTTTACTTGCATCCTCTAAGGAGTTTTGATATGTCAGAGCAAAAACGATCCACCCCGCAGCGCAGCGAGGCACCCACGCAGCGCCGCCGTTCGAATGCCTCGCCGCGAAGACGGCCGAGCAGGCGCGGCGGCATGCCGCAATGGTTGAGCGGCTGGCTCGAGCACATGGCGCTGTTTTTTTCCACGCTCGGTGCGCGCATCCGCCGCATCGGCCCACGCGCCCGCACCGTGATGCGCGAGAGCAGGGCGCGCAACTTTCCTGAATCCAACCGCTTTTTGGTGCAGGTCTTCCTCGTCATCGGCGGGATGTTCCCGATGTGGCACTCGCTGCTGCATGAAAGAATCATGGCGCGCCGCCGCCAGCGGAGCCACGCTGCCGGTGTGCACGAGGACCGCTGGCGCAGGCAGGCGCGGCGTGTGAATCCGTTCTACTTTATCGGCGGCGCGGCTGTTGTGGCCGCGATCGCGCTGTTTTTCTCGTTCTACACGCTGGGAACGACCGTGGAGTATAACGGCAGCGTGGTCGACACCGTCGCGAGTGCCGCGCAGGCACGCAAGGCGGCCTCCAAGCTCGAGAGCATCACGACCGAGACGCTCGGCAAGTCCTACGAGATCGCAAAGGATGCCATCCATTATTCGACGGCTTTCGTCCGCCGCAGCGATGTGACGGACGCAACGACCTTTGAGCAGGACCTCGCCGACGAGCTCGGCCAGGTGACCTACGGCTACTCGCTCTATGTCGACGATGAGATCATCGGCTCGACGCAGTACGCCGGCGCGCTGGACGAGCTGCTCAAGCAGATCAAGCAGGTCTACGCCTCGGCGGATACGCTGAGCGTCGACTTTGTCGAAAATGTCCGCATCGCGGAGGGCTACGTTCCGACCGACAGCGTGATGAACCTCGGCGAGATCGCCGAGATCCTGAATTCGACGAAGTCGGGCGAGGTGACCTATACCGTCGTCAAGGGCGACACCTGGGGCCAGATCGCCAACAACAACGGCATGACCGCCGCCGAGCTCGAAGCGCTGAACCCCGGCTACGACATCAACCGCATCCACATCGGCGATGCGCTGACGCTCTCGAACGCCGTGCCGTACCTGACCGTCAAGGTCACCGAGCGGCAGAACTATGTCGAGGACGTCAACTATGACGTGAACTACGTGAGCGATTCGTCCATGTATCAGGGCGACGAGCGCGTGATCTCCAAAGGTTCGTTCGGCAAGGCCGATATCGTGGCCGATGTCACCTATGTCAACGGCGAGGAGCAGGAGCGCACGGTTATTTCGTCCGTCACGCTCTCCGACCCTGTGGCCGAGACGCGCGCCCGCGGCACGAAGGTGCGCCCCACCTGGTACCCCACCGGCAGCTTCCGCTGGCCGTGCTCGGGCCGCATCACCTCGCGCTTTGGTTACCGCAACACCGGCATCCGCGGCGCGACGAGCAACCACAAGGGCATCGACATCGCCTGCTCCTACGGCACGCCGATCTACGCCGCCGACGGCGGCCGCGTGACCTACGCGGGCTACAAGGGCGCGATGGGCTACGTCGTCATCATCGACCACAACAACGGCTATGTCACGTATTACGAGCACAACTCGTCGCTGCTCGTTTCCGCGGGACAGACGGTCTACAAGGGCCAGCAGGTCGCCAAAGCGGGCCGCAGCGGCGTCGCCAGCGGCGTCCATTGCCACTTCGGCATTCAGAGAAACGGCAGCTACGTTAACCCGCTCAACTATCTAAGTTAAAATCAAAGGGATCCCATCCGATGGATGGGATCCCTTTGATTTTAGGGGATCGCACTTCGCTTCGTGCCTTGCCGCCGTAGGCGGCTGCGACACGCGCGAAGCGAGAAGAATAAATCGCCACGCGCATGTCGCGGCGATTTATGATTAAAATTATTTCGCGTCTGCGGACGCGAAAGTCTGCGACGCTGGTGCCTGTTTTCTGCCCGTGGGGTCAGAAAATGCGGCGGGTGGGGGACGGAGGATGTTGCTTCTGGCCTGTTCGCTGCCGGAGGCAGCGAATGCGGCGGGTGTGGGATGCTGGCTTTTGCGCCGATTTTGGGTGCGGGGCCTGTTTGCCGCTGGTCGCGGCAAATGCGGCATGGGGATCATGAAAAGCCCGCCGCGGACTCCGCAGCGGGCTTTCTATTTGTCATTTACTGTTCCGTTAAGACGCGGCGGACCTCGCCGGTGAAGTAGAGCGAGCCCCAGGAGCAGATGGCGTCGTCCTCACCTGCAAGCGCTAAGGCGCGGCGGACGCCGTCGTCGGTATCCTTGGCGGGGACGGCCTGCACGCCCTGTGCGTTCAGCCACGCGGCGAGCTCGTTTTCATCGAGTGCGCGGGCAGAAGGCGGCGTGATGACGACGAACGCCTTGGCGAGCGGGAGCGCGCGGCGCAGCATTTGCTGCCAGTCCTTGTCGCGAAGCACCCCTGTGAGGAAGATGAGTTTTTTGTCGCCGTAGAGCGCGGCGAGCGAATCCATCAGCGCGTCGACGCACTGGGGATTGTGCGCGCCGTCAACGATGAAGTCCGGCCCGCGGCGCAGAAGCTCGAGCCGTCCGGGCCACTGGGCGTGGGAAAGGCCCTCATCAATGGCCTCGTCCGTGAGCTTGTCCCAGCCGCGCGAGCGCAGCGCGTTGCACACGTCGATGACCGTCAGCGCGTTCAAGAGCTGATACTCGCCGAGAAGCCGCAGGTGGTACGGCCCGCGGCCGCGGTATTTGAACTCTTGACCGTCGAGTGAGGACGAAATGCGCTCAAGCTTTTCCTGCGCGGTGATCGTGAGAGCCACGTCCTCCTGCGCGCACTTTTCGCGCGCGACGTTCTCCACACCCTCGCTCTGGCCGAAGAGCACGGCGTGCGCGCCGTGCTTGATGATGCCGCACTTCTCCGCGGCGATCTTCTCGACCGTGTCGCCGAGAATGGCCGTGTGCTCCAAGCCGATGTTCGCCACGACGCAGACCTCCGGCGCGGGGATGACGTTTGTCGAGTCCATGCGCCCGCCGAGGCCGACCTCGAGCGAGACGATGTCGCACTGCTCCTGCACGAAGTAGAGGAAGGCGATGGCCGTCATGATCTCAAAGCCCGTGGGCATTTCGCTCATGCGCTCCGCCGCGTTCCGCACGGTGTTTGTGAGCGAAATGAGGGAGTTGTCGTCGATCTCTTCCCCGTTCACGCGCATGCGCTCGTGGAAGCGCAGCAGGTGCGGCGAGGTATAGAGCCCCGTGCGGTACCCCGCGCGCTGGAGCACGGAGGCGAGCATCGCGGCGGTAGAGCCCTTGCCGTTCGTGCCCGCGATGTGGACAAATTTGAGTTTCTTCTCGGGGTTGCCGAGCAGGCCCAGAAGCTCGCGCGAGCGCGCAAGGCCCGGCGCGCTCTGCTCCCAGTTGTCGAATTGCAGATATTTGAGGGTCTCCTCAATGGTTTGCAGGTCTTTCACTTTGTTCACCTGTATTTCCTGTAGAATAAGGCAAAGGCGTCGGCCCTCGCCTGCGGGTTTTGATCTATCGGTCGATCTTGCGCAGCATGGCGGTGAATTCCTCGGGCAGCGGGCATGTGAGCGAGACGAGCTCCTTCGTCCGCGGGTGGATGAACTGAAGCCCCACCGCGTGAAGGCACTGACCCGTCAGGCCTGGAACGGCCTTTTTTGCGCCGTAGACCGTGTCGCCCAGGATCGGGTGGCCGAGGTAGGCCATGTGCACGCGAATTTGATGCGTGCGGCCCGTTTCGAGCCTGCACCGCACATGCGTGTAGCCGGGATAACGGGCGATGACCTCCCAGTGCGTTACCGCGCGGCGTCCACCCGGAACGACGGCCATGCGCTTGCGGTCGCGGCTGTCGCGCGCGATGGGCGCGTCGACCGTGCCGCTGTCCTCACGTAAGTTGCCGACCACGATACACTCATACGTGCGCGCGAGCGTGTGGTCGGCCAGCTGGGCGGAGAGAAACTGGTGCGCGTAGTCGTTTTTTGCCGCGATGATGAGCCCGCTCGTGTCGCGGTCGATGCGATGCACGATGCCGGGGCGCAGCGCGCCGCCGACGCCGGAGAGACTGTCGCCGCAGTGATACAAAAGGGCGTTCACGAGCGTCCTATCCGGATGGCCCGGCGCGGGATGGACGACGAGCCCGCTCGGCTTGTTGACAACGATAACGTCGTCGTCCTCGTAGACAACGTCCAGAGGGATGTCCTGCGGAACGGCGTCAATGGACGCGGGCTCTTCGGGGGTGAATTCGATCTGCTCGTGTCCCGTGAGCTTGTAGCTCTTGTTCGGCGCTTTGCCGTTCACGAGGACACGCCCGTCCTCGACGGCTTTCGCCGCGGCGGAGCGGGTCAGGTCTTCAATTGCGCGGGCGAGGCAGGCATCGAGCCGCATACCGGCATCGGCTTCACTTGTTTGCAGCAGGATCGGTTCCATCGGTCTTGTTCTCCCGGTGTTTCTCGTCGTATTTTCCGTAAAAGGCGAGGTAGTAAATGAGCGCGCAGATCGTGCCGCACACGACGAACACATCCGCCACGTTGAAGACGGGAAAGTCCATGAACATCGTGTCCAGCATGTCAACGACGTATCCGAGGCGCATGCGGTCAATGAGATTGCCGATGCCGCCGCCGAGGATGATCGCAAGCGACCACTGGCCCAGCGGATGGCGCACGATCTTGACGAGCAGCCATGCGATGGCGCACATGCCCGCCGCCGTCAGAATGATGAGCAGCCACCGTGCGCCCGAAAAGCTCGACCACGCCGCGCCGTAGTTGTGCACGCGCGTGAGCCGCAGCAGCGGCGGCAGCAGCGGCTCCGATTCGCCGAGCGACATTGTGTTCACGACGAGGAATTTGACGGCCTGATCCGCCGCCACGCAGAAAACCGCCGCGAGGGCAAGGCAGACCGCCTTGCCCTTGCCGCGTCGGTAAAATGCAGCGTATAAAATCACCATCAGCGCCAGCGCGCCGAAAAAGATCCACAGGATCGGCCCTCCGATGCTGCCGGAGACGACGATCTGTGTCGTGCCGTCCGCGCCGCCGATCACGCCGATGTTGTTCATGTGTTCCCCTCTTCCTCCGCGGCGTTGTTTTCCGCAGGCGCTTCTTCCGCTTTTGCGACCTCCACGATCACAAGCTCCTCTGCCGCAGCGAGCGCGGCCTTTTCCTCTTCGTCAAGCGGCAGCGCCTCGCTCAGCTCGTGTGCGGTCTCCGGTACGACGAGGTAGCTCACACTATCCTCCGCCTCGGCATATACAGCCATGCCGTGCTCGCGCAGGAAATCCGCCGCCGCGGGCACATCCAGCGTGATGATGGCATAGCCGCCGCTTGCGTCGGCGGAGCGGTCGTCTGCGCCGTCTTCCGCGTCATAGGTGTCGAACGGGCTGGCGTCGGCCTGCACGCCCTCCTTCTGCACGGCGGAATAGCTGTAGGTAAAGTCCTCCGCCGTGTCGCCGGACGCAGCGGGCGCACTCGCCGTGTCATTGCCGCTGGTATTGCAGTCCGCGGCGCTGTCGTTGCTGCTGACCATCGCGGGCGCCAGCTTCCACGCCGCGGCCGTGACGACAAGCAGCGCAAAGCACGCGGCCAGCACGCGCGGCCATGCACGGCGGTGGCGCGATCTCTCGCGCTTTTCCTCATGCACCCGCTCGAGCACGCGCTCGGAAAAGCCCTCCGGCGCGTCGAGCTCGGGCATTTCCTCGAACATCGTGTGCACGATCATCAGTTCCGAGAGATACTCCCGGCAGTTCTGGCAGTGCTCTACGTGCGAGAGCACCTCTTCCTTTTCGTTTTCGCTCAATTCTCCGTCCACAAAGGCAGAGAGCGCGGCGGCGTACTGTTCACAACATTTCATTTGGCGCTCATCTCCTCACGATTACATTCTGTAACTTTTGACGAAGCAATTTCAAAAAAGTTCCCGTTTCCGGATAAAAAGTTGCGCAAAAGTGATCGGCCCCTGCTGATGCGCGATTTGACCGTGCCCAGCTCGATCGACGCGCTTTCTGCGATCTCGGTGTAGCTCAGGCCTTCGATCTCGCGCAGGATGAGCACCTTTCGGTACTCCTCCGGCAAGGCGGAGAGGCCCTCCTGCAATAATTTCTGTGCCTCGCGGTGCTCGACCGTCTCCTGCGGCTGGGGCGAGGTGTCGACCGCGTCGACAAACAACTCCTCGTCGTCGAGCGAGACGCTGCCGCTCTGTTTTTTTCGCCGCCGCAGCGTGTCGATGCAGGCGTTCGTCGCCAGACGGTAGATCCACGTCGAAAGCGATGACTCCTGTCGGAAGCGGTCGATCCCGCGCCAGAGCGCAAGAAAGGCATCCTGCGCGGCCTCCTCGGCGTCCTCGCTGTTGCCGCACATGCGGAAGCACAGCGTATACACTTTTTTCTCATATTGGCGGATCAGCTCTTCGAAGGCGGCTTCATCCCGCTTTTGAAGGCGCGCAATGAGTTCCCGTTCGTTCATAGCTTTTTATCTGATCCTCAGCGCAGATCCCGCTTGATCGACGCGCTGAGCGCGTGCAGCTCGGAAAGCGTTGAGAGCTGCACGATCTTCTCCTTATAATAATTCGCGTGGCTGATGCCCTTTAAGTACCAGCACAGGTGATGGCGCGCCTGTAACATGGCGACGCGCTCGTTTTGATACTGCGCGGAGAGTTCCACCTGACGCACGGCAGTGTCCCACCGCTCGGCAAACGGCGGCAGCGGCAGAATGTCGCGCCCTGAGAGCGCGGCGGCGGACTGCTCGAAAAGCCACGGATTGCCGAAGCTCCCGCGGCCGATCATCGCCATGTCCGCGCCAGTAAATTTGAGGATGCGCACCGCGGCCTCGGGCGAAAAAACGTCGCCGTTGGCGATGACGGGGATGCTGACGGCCTGCTTGACGTCGCGGATCGTATTCCAGTCGGCCTCGCCGCCGTACATCTGCATACGCGTGCGCCCGTGCACCGCGACGGCGCTGACGCCCACTTCTTCGAGCATTTTGGCGAGCTCGACGGCGTTGATGCTGCCCTTGTCCCAGCCGCGGCGCATCTTCGCCGTGACGGGGACCTTGACGGCGCGCACGACCGCCTCAGCGATGCGCGCGGCCTTTTCGGGATCTTTCATCAGCGCGCTGCCGTCGCCGTTTTTGACGACCTTGCCCACGGGGCAGCCCATGTTGATATCCAGGATGTCCGCGCCGGAAATTTCGATCGCCATCTGCGCGGCCTCGGCCATGCAGTTCACATCGCTGCCAAAGATCTGCGCGGCAAACGGCTTTTCGCTCGGAAACGGACGAAGCAGCTGCGCGGTCTTCGTGTCGTGGTAGCATAGCGCCTTGGCGCTCACAAGTTCTGTGACGGTGTAGCCCGCGCCTTTTTCGGAGCAGATCTGGCGGAATGCAGCGTCCGTTACACCCGCCATCGGCGCGAGCGCGAGCTTCGATTCAATTTTTACCGTTCCGATCTGCATAGTCCGCCTCTTTTCGATAACAATACAAATATAGTATAGCATAGCAAGGCCGACAAGTCAAAGGAACAAAACGTGGACGGAGAAGTTTTTTGCAAACAGGTGTTGACATCACGGCGGAGGTATGGTATATTATCTGTTGCCGATATCTGCCGGTGTGGTGGAATTGGTAGACACAGGGGACTTAAAATCCCCCGGTAGCGATACTGTACCGGTTCGAGTCCGGTCACCGGCACCAAATCAATATCGCGGAGTAGAGCAGTTGGTAGCTCGTCGGGCTCATAACCCGGAGGTCGCAGGTTCGAGTCCTGTCTCCGCAACCAGAAAGTCCTGATTTCTTGCGAAATCAGGACTTTTTCCGCACTTTTGCGTCCAATATCTTACTTGCCGTTTTTTCTGACCCAAACGCTGACCCAAACGGGAGCGGATAGCGGAAAGGTCTATACCGCACCAGAGAGAATGCTGCCCATT
>ENA-UERS01000586-UERS01000586.1-human-gut-metagenome-genome-assembly--contig:-NODE-586-length-15225-cov-16.839451_pt1 | contig 15225 bp, 12 predicted proteins | sample MGYA00242991_ERZ507992 | MGnify/ENA primary metagenome ERZ507992 (study PRJEB26167, sample SAMN06115535) | human gut metagenome | host: Homo sapiens | place: China:Chongqing | collected 2015-10-24...
CCTGTGGGAGCCGTATGTTTCCGCCAACGATGCAAACGTCATTGACGCCTACAAGAACAAGTGCGGCTTCATCACCGGCAACGTGCTGGACGGCAGTGTCCTCATCGTCAACACCGACCTCATCGGTGACATCAAGATCGAGGGCTACGAAGATCTGCTGAACCCGGCTCTGAAGGGTAAAATCGCCACTGCCGACCCCGCCAACTCCTCTTCCGCTTTCGCTCACCTGACCAATATGCTGCTTGCAATGGGCGGCTACGAGGACGATAAGGCATGGCAGTACGTCCACGACCTGTTTGAGAATGTGGACGGCAAGATCTGCGAAAGCTCCAGCGGCGTTTACAAGGGAGTTGCCGATGGCGAGTATGTGGTAGGTCTGTCCTATGAGGATCCCTGTGCTCAGCTGGTTCTGGACGGCGCACCTGTCAAGATCGTTTATATGAAGGAAGGTACTGTCTTCCTTCCTGCTTCCGCCACCATCATCAAGGGCGCAAAGAACATGGACAATGCCAAGCTGTTCATTGACTTCATCCTGAGCGAGGAAGTCCAGAACATCTGGGGCAGCACCCTGACCAACCGTCCTGTTATGAAGGACGCTGCCACCAACGATGCCATGACCCCGATGGCAGACATCAATGTCATCGAAGAGGACATTCCCTACGTCAGCGCCCACAAGTCAGAGCTGGTGGACAAGTACACTGAGATCTTCACCGATCTGCAGAGCAAGTAATTCAAAGGGCAGCAGGAGGCTAGTATGAGCAGAATATCAGTCAAAGACGCAGTAAAGCGCTACGGGAATAATACGGTCATCCCGGACCTGAATCTGGAGATCGGAGATGGTGAGCTGTTCACCCTGCTGGGTCCCTCCGGCTGCGGCAAGACCACCCTTCTCCGTATGATCGCAGGCTTCAACTCCATTGAGGGCGGCGACATCTTCTTCAACGAGAAGCGCATCAACGATATGGACCCCAGCAAGCGCAACATCGGCATGGTGTTCCAGAACTATGCCATCTTCCCGAACCTCTCCGTCCGGGACAATGTGGCATTCGGTCTGAAGAACCGCAAGGTGGACAAGGCCGAGATCAAGAAGCGGACAGATGAGTTTCTGAACCTGATGCAGATCATGCAGTATGCCGACCGTATGCCCAACCAGCTTTCCGGCGGTCAGCAGCAGCGTATCGCACTGGCCCGCGCACTGGTCATCTCGCCGGACGTGCTGCTGATGGACGAGCCGCTTTCCAATTTGGACGCAAAGCTGCGTCTGCACATGCGTACGGAAATACGCCGCATCCAGCAGGATCTGCGCATCACGTGCCTCTATGTCACGCATGACCAGAAGGAAGCGCTCACTATGTCGGACCGCATAATGGTGATGAACCGCGGCCGCATCGAGCAGGTCGGCACGCCGATGGAACTTTATGAAGATCCGGCAACGCCCTTTGTAGCGGACTTCATCGGTCAGGCCAATCTCATTCCCGGGACGCTTTTGAATGCTGAAGACGGCTACGCCCGCTTTCAAATTGGAGAGGCTGTGCTCAAGGCCCGCATGGGGCGTCAGAACCCGCCCGCAAAGGGTGAAAAGGCGCTGCTCGTGGTTCGTCCGGAAAATCTTGGCTTCAGTCAGGATGGGGGCGGCATCGCCATGCGCATCGTTAATCGTCTGTTTGAAGGCGACCGCATCAACTACGAAGTGGTGATTCCCGGTCTGGAGCAGATGAAGCCCTTTGCCATGTCCGTGCCGTTCCTGCCCGGGACGAAATTAGCGGATGCTGATGCAGCCATATATGCATCCTTTATGCCGGATGCGGGGGTGGTTATCCGCGGGTGACTGCAGACCAACCGCTCAAATTCAAAAGAGGCAGCTGAGAAAGTTTGCTCAGCTGCCTCTTTTTTGAAATCCGGCTCTTTCGACAGAATCAGCAGATGCGCGGAAGCTGCTCGCCGGTAAGCCAGTCGACCATGCGGCGGCCGCCCATCAGGGTTTCCATCTCTACAAATCCCGGTCCTTCGGAGCGCACTTCACCAACTTTGGCTGCCCCCGCGCCATGCGGATCCGCCTTCATGGCGGCAAGCGCCGCATCGGCTTCATCGGCCGGAACGATGCAGATCAGGCGGCCTTCGCAGGCGCTGAAAAGCGGGTCGAGTCCAAGGAATTCACAGGCTGCGCGGACTTCATCCTTCACGGGGATGGCCGCTTCGTGCAGCAGAATGCCCACTTCAGATTCGGCAGCGATTTCATTCAATGTTGTCCCCAGGCCGCCGCGGGTGGGGTCACGCAACACATGCACATTGGGGGCTGCCGCAACAATCGCTTCCACCATGCGGCCGAGCGGCGCACAGTCGGAAACCAGCGTCGTGCCGAAAGTCATGCCTTCGCGCAGACTCATTACGGTCATGCCGTGATCACCGATGGAGCCGGAAACCAGCACAACGTCGCCGGGACGGGCTGCTTTGCCGGAAACCAAATGATCAGTCAGCCGCTCGCCGATGCCGGTCGTAGCGATGTAGACGCCGTCGCCGTGTCCTTTTTCCACAACCTTGGTGTCGCCCGTCACGATGGCAACGCCGGCTTCCTTGGCCGTTTCGGCCATGGAGATCACGATTTTCTCGAGGTCAGCGAGCGGAAAACCTTCTTCGAGAATAAAGGCCGCGGAAAGCCAGAGCGGCTTAGCCCCGCACATGGCAACGTCATTCACCGTGCCGGTCACGGCCAGCCGGCCGATGTCGCCGCCGGGAAAGAAGAGGGGTTTCACGACGTGGGCGTCACAGGAAACGGCTACCGGTTTGACGATAGGCGGCATGACAGCGCCGTCGTGGCCCTGCGAGAGCCACTCGTTGGTGAGGTGTTTGGCAAAGAGTTCGCCGATCAGCTGAGCAGAAGCCCGTCCGCCCGAACCGTGCGTCATGTCAACTGTGCCGCGGCGCACATCCAGCCGCCGTCCCAGTCCTGCACGTTCTGCCTTGAGATCATGAGTCATTGTTTTTCTCCGCTTGAAAGGTTTTGCGACGCTGACGGGCCGCAGGATCAGGCGTTTTTCTGAATTTCAATCGTGCTGTGACGGCCGTAGCTGTAGTACGCGGCGCAGGCGCCTTCGGAAGATACCATGCAGGCGCCAATCGGATGCGCCGGCGTGCAGACCGTACCAAAGAGCCGGCAGTCCTTGGGTTCTTTTTCACCGCGCAAAATGGCGCCGCATTCACAGGCCTTATTGTCTGCCACACGGATTTCCGGCATTGAAAAGCGCTTTTCGGCGTCAAATTCAGCATATTCCGGGCGAATCCGGAGGGCGGATTTTGGCACCGTTCCGAGACCTCGCCATTCAAAGGATTCGCGCGGCTCAAAGACCTGCGCCATGAGCTCGACCGCCTTGCGGCTGCCGTTTTCCGTGACGGCGCGGATAAATTCGTTTTCCACTTCGCTTCTGCCGTCGTTCACTTGACGCACAAGCATCAGGATCGAGTAGAGCATATCGAGCGGTTCGAAGCCGCACACCACCACAGGAATCTTCCAGTCGCGGGCAAAGTGCTCGTAGGGCTTCCAGCCGATCACGGTGGAAACGTGCGCCGGTCCCACGAGGCCGTTCAGCTTCGGCGCATCCGGACGGTCGGGCGCGGTGAGGAGAATATGCTCCATCGCCGCCGGCGTGAGCACGTGGCAGCAGAAAACGGAAAAATTCTTCAGCCCAAGCCGCTTCGCAGCGAGGATGGCAGCTGCCGTCGGAGGCGTTGTGGTTTCAAAGCCGATGGCAAAGAAGACCACCTGACGGTCAGGATTTTCGCGCGCAATCTTCACCGCATCCATCGGTGAATAAATCATGCGCACGTCTCCGCCCTCGGCCCGGCACTTAAAGAGAGACCGGCCTTTGGAGGCCGGCACGCGCATGGCGTCGGCGTAGGTGCAGAGGATCACATGTTCATTCAGTGCGAGGTTCATCGCCATGTCGATGCGGCCGATGGGCATCACGCACACCGGACAGCCCGGACCGTGAATCATGCGGATGGATTCAGGGAGAATGTCGCCCAAGCCCCAGCGGGAGAGCACGTGGGTGTGGCCGCCGCAGAACTCCATGAAGCGGTATTCGCGCTTGGGGTCGGCTTCTTCGCGGATGCGTGCGGCAATGCCCTTGGCGGTTTCGCCGGAACGGTATTCGTCGACGTACTTCACGCCGTTATCTCCTCAGAGTCAGCACTCGGGGCGGCGGGGTCGTTCGATGCCGCAGCGGCAGAAGGGGCAGCCAAGGCGGCAAGCGCCTTGAGCGTTTCCTGCGCTTCGGCTTCGTCAATGCGGTTGAGTGCAAATCCCACGTGCACGATCACCCAGTCGCCCGATTTCGGGTCATCAATCAAGGACACGTCCACGTCTTTTTCAATGCCGCCGATCATCGCGGCGGCGGTCATGCCGTCGGGCGATACGGTGGTGAGCTGAGCAGGAACTGCGAGACACATGATTAAATTCTCTTGAATGAAAAAAGTTCAATCGCTGCCGCGTCAGACGCGGGTCGGAGCTGCCGCGGAAGTTGCACTTTCGCTGCAGCCGGGGTCTCTTGAGTGATTGAACAGGGTTTTATCTTGAATGAAAGGATACTCGGCTCTGCCCTCAGCCAAAGCGAGGGACGCGAGCCAAGCCTGACCGAGCGCGAGTCCGCCGTCCCCGGGCGGCACGACATGCGGCAGATGCGCAGCAATGCCGAGCGCTTGGAGTCCGGCCGGAACGGCTGAAGCCAGTGTTCGGTTGAGAAAGCACCCGCCCGAGAGCATAACGTCGGCGCGGTCAGGGTCATGGAGCGTTGCGGCATCAATCCAGTCGACGAGCGCTCGAGAAAGAACGAGTTCAAAGGCAGCGGCGGCCTGAGCCTGACGGCGCTTCGTGCGGCCTTCCGGGTGCGCGAGAAAAGCCGCGAAGCTCTTCCAAAAAGGTGCGAGCGACAGTACGCCCTGTTCAATTGTCCAGGTCGGGTCAAAGCCGGCGAGAATCTGCGTTTCAGGAACGTGCCGCAGGATCGGCGCCGCCGCGCTTTCGAGCCGCATGGCGGCGGTGGCTTCGTCCTTTTGAATGCGGCAGAGTCCGAGAAGCGCTGCTGCGGCATCAAACCAGCGGCCGAGCGCTGAGGTTCTTGGCGTATTGGGCGAGGCAGCCAGCCGGGGAAGCGCAGCAAGCATCCAAGGAGACACTTCGGGGCCGGAAAGCAGCGGCTCAATCAAATCTTCACGATCGATCGAAAGCAGGAGTGCTGCGCCCATGCGCCAGCATTCCCGAGCCGCACGGTCGCCGCCCGGGAGCGGGAGCGCTTCCAGAGTGCCCAGCCGTTCAAAACCTTCGGCCGAGCAGGCGAGTAGTTCTCCGCCCCAAACACTGCCGTCGGGACCGAGTCCGACGCCGTCCAATGCTGCGCCGATGGTGCGTGTGCTGCGGCCGGCTTCAGCCATCACCGCTCCAACATGAGCGGCATGGTGCGCAATGGCGACAAGGGGTTTTTGGTGCTCATGGGCAAGCTTTTGTGCGAGCTGCGCGGAGAAAAAGTCCGGGTGCAGGTCGCAGGCGTAAGCATCGGGCGCTTCATCGAGAATTTTTTCGAGGTGCTCGGCCGCGAGCTCAAGTGCCTGACAGCTCGCCACATTTTCCAGGTCGCCGATGTGCTGCGTGAGGAAAAGTTCGCTGCCCCGGGTGAGCGCAGCCGCGTTCTTTAAGAAACTCCCCGCGGCCAATACGGCGTGCGGCGCACGGCACCCTGGGGCGGCCGGCACCGCTTGAATCTGCACGGCTTCGGGCGTGACGCCGCGTCCGCGGCGCACCCAGAGCGGCAGGTCGTTCACAAAGCGCACAACCGAATCATCGCACCGGATGAGAATCTCACGGTTATGCATGAGGAACTTGTCTGCAATCTGCCCAAGACGAAGAACGGCTTCGTCGTTGTCAATCACAAGGGGCTCTCCGCCGGGATTGGCGCTCGTCATGACGAGGAGTGACGGGCAGAGGCGCTTTTCAAACCAATCCGCCTCGGCGGGCTCACCTTCGAGCGCATGGAAAAGAAGCGCATGAAGCGGCGTATAAGGCAGCATGACGCCAAGTTCGCTTACCCCGTCGGCAATACCCGGCAGTTCAAGGCGCGGCTTTGTCGGGTCTTCGTCGGATTCGATGCGTTCGAGGAGGACGATGGGGTGGGCGGGAGAAAGAAGCATCTTCTCTTCCGCTGCCGAGACATGCACAAACTCGCGAATGGACTGAGTGTTTGCGGCCATCACTGCCAGCGGCTTCTCGCCGCGGCCCTTACGGGCGCGCAGCCGTTCAACCGCCAGAGGGTTCCGTGCGTCGCAGACGAGGTGAAAGCCTCCGATCCCCTTAACCGCAACAATTTCGCCGCGGGCAATCGCTGCGGCGGCAGCCCGAACAGGGTCGCCGGCTTCGGGAATCAAGTGCCCACGGGCATCCGTCCACGAGAGCTCTGGTCCGCACACCGGGCAGGCATTAGGCTGAGCATGAAAGCGCCGGTCAGCAGGATTTTCATATTCCTTCAGACAGGCCGGACACATCGGAAACACCGCCATGGACGTCTGCGGACGATCGTAGGGAAGGGCGCGTGTAATCGTAAAGCGCGGACCGCAGTGCGTGCAGTTGGTGAAGGCGTAGCGAGAGCGGCGATTGGCCGGCGTAAAGACCTCTGTGAGGCATGCCCGGCACACGGATGCATCCGGAGTGATCATCGTTGAGACTTCACCCGCGGTTTCGCTTTTAACGATTCGGAAATCCGTAAAACCGACCGTCTCCGCCGGAAAAATTTCAAGCGTATCGATGCGGGCCAATGGCGGGCATTCGCGGCGCAGCGCAGCCGGAAAAGCATCCAAAGCCTGCGGATCCCCCTCCAGACGGACGCCCACCCCCTGCGGGTCATTGAAGACTTCGCCGCGAAGGTTAAGTGCCGCGGCAATGCGCCAGACCGTCGGGCGAAAGCCTACGCCTTGAACGAGGCCGTTCACGCGTACGAGTCGGGCTTCAATGTCTTTAGCATTGACGTTGGTCGGGGTCACGATGTTCTCTTTATGGACTGAATGCTCTTGAAGGAGCTCGGAAGGCTGCTTCACGAGAAGCGGCTCCAAGCTCCTTCATCAGGAAGGCCGTCAGAGGCTTGCGAGCACGAGCTGAGCCTTTACCCAAGCAAGCCACTTTTCCAATCCCTCGCCTGTGGTGGCTGAGAGCTGGAGCACCTTGGCTCGGGGATTGACGCGCAGCACATTGGCTGCGGCCCGTTCAGCGTCAAAGCGAACATAGGGCAAAAGATCAATCTTATTGATGATCACCAGATCGCTCGCGCGGAACATGTCGGGGTATTTGAGCGGCTTGTCGTCGCCTTCGGTGACAGAGAGCACTGCCACTTTATGCGCTTCGCCGAGATCAAATTCGGCCGGGCAGACGAGGTTGCCGACGTTTTCGATAAAGACTACTGAGTGTTCAGCGGGCGGGAGCGCGTCAAGCGCACGTTCAATCATGGCCGCATCCAGATGGCAGCCCTTGCCGGTATTGATTTGCAGCGCACGGGTGCCGGTCGCACGAATGCGGTCCGCATCGTTGTCGGTTTCTTGGTCGCCTTCAATCACCATGGTGGGCACATCGGAGAGCGCCTTGAGCGTTGCGCAGAGGAGTTCGGTCTTTCCCGATCCCGGGCTCGAGACGAGGTTGAGCGCAAGCGCACCGAGTTTGGCGAAGAGCGCGCGGTTCTTGGCGGCTACGGCATCGTTGCGCGCCAGAATGTCCTCTTCAATCGAAATGGCGCGGCCGGCGGACATATCCGCATCGTGCGAATGCGCCGGATGGTCATGCCCGTGACTGTGGTCATGCGGATGGGCATGAGCATGTTCATGATCGTGGGTATGTCCGTGATCATGTTCATGGTCGTGATCGTGGTCATGAACCGTGAGCGTTACGTTGCCGTCGGCGTCAACATGTTCATGCATATGTGGGCCGGAATGGCCGCAGCCGCAAGTGGTGCACATGGATTTTCTTCCTTTTCATCTGAAGTCTGCGGAGTGCTCATCTGCCGCGAAGGCAGCATGGCGATTTTCAGCAGTGCTTTTTTCGTAAAGCGGAAAGAGGGTTCTGAAGGTTTTGGGATGTATGCGGGCGGTCTGGCCGTCAGCCGTGACTGTCCGCAGGATCGTCAGGAGCTTCAAGAATGTCGATCACGCGCATTTCCGTTCCTCCCGTCGCGGCAAGCTGATAGCCGCCGCAGTCGGGGCAGGGATCGCCGTAGCGGTGAAGCGGAATGGTTTTTTGGCATTGAAGACACCAAGCTTCGCCGTTTGGCCGTTCAATTTCAAGTTCTGCGTTTTGGGCAACGCCGCCCTTACGCACTGACTGCCAGGCAAATTCGAGACTGGGAATGTCCACGCCGGCGAGTTCGCCGATGGAGACGCGCACGGTCTTCACATGCTGGACTTGGTTGGCATTGGCCGTGCGTTCAACAATTTCGATGATGCCTTCGGCAATGGAAAGTTCATGCATTGCTCGGCACTCCAATCAGTTCATAGGCGGCATCACTATAAGCCGCTGCAGTCTGCGGTGCACGCACACCGTTGTCCGTGCGTTCCGTGCGGGGAGCTGCCGGCCGGCGCATCGCTTCGAGAGCGGCATCCTGAGCCTGTGTTCCCACCGCGGGCGTATAGGCAAACGTGATCGGCACGCAGGCATCGAGCGCAAAGAGCGCACGGCGCACACGGACCTCAAGCTTGCGGCGTTCAAGATCGTCCTGCGGGAAACGCAGTTCCTTTACCACCGGCCGGGCAATGCGCTGACCCGGACCATTGGGAGAGAATTGCCATTCCGTGGGAGAGGTGATGCGCAGTGCAGTGAGTTCGCCCTGGGCAGAAACGGCCGCCGCATGGGCGAGGAGTCCCCGAGCGGTCTCAACGAGACAGATTCCCGTGCCGTCGGCGGGCGACGAGGCCGAAAGGATATGTGTAAAGGCGTCGCCCACTTCGAGCGCTTCATCTCGGGCTTCCCGGCACATCGTGCAGGCCCGGTAGGCGCGAAGCACTTCAGCAGTTTCGACGATGCGCGCAGCCATCAGTACTGCGGGCTTGCAGCCGAAGCGGCTGAGGAGCCCCTCCACCACAGGGTGGTTCCGAAGCCGTGCTGCGGAACCCGTGAGCCGCGGCGTGCCCTGCCAGAAAGGCGCAAGGTCAAAACCCGGATCATGGAGCATGCGGTAGCAGAGCTCTTCGCTGAAGGCCTGCCTTTCGAGCGCGGCGTGATGCGGGAGCGGCGGAATTTCGGATTCCGGGAAGGCCCGCGGGTCAAGCGTTTCAGCGCAGGCGAGCATGGAGGCAAGCAAGTGGGCAGCGGGCAGTTTCGCCGCGTAAGTCTTCGCCCACTGCATTATCGCGGCTGCCGCTTCTTCATCGGGTTTTTCGACCAAGCCGCAGAAATCCTCCGGCGGCATTCCCCAAAGGCTCGTTTGAGCGATGGCGGCAGCGGCATTCATGGAGGCCGAGAGCTCTGCCCGCGTGCGCTGAGCCAAATTGTGTTCCGTTTCCGACCACGAGCTGCTCATCGGGAGCTTAAGCAAAGCGCTGGCTGCCTGAGAAAGGACGGCGCGCAGACGCCCGACAGCACGAGCGTCAACGGGCTCAAGAGCGGGGGCCGGAGGCATATCTCCCGGCATAACATTGAGCGCTTCGCTTTCAAGCTCCAGACGAGAGGCTTCCAAAAGCAGAACGCGGAGGTTTTCTGTGAGCCCCTCCAGCCGCACGGCGTCGGTCAAGAGACGATGACGTTCGAGCCTAGGGCCTGCAAGTTTTTCATCTTCACCGCGGGCTGCCGACAAGGCGCCCTCAAACGCGGCCAGATGAGCGAGCGGACAGAGGCCATAGAGGAGCGTCAGCATCCGGCGAACTTTGCCGCGGTTTTCCGGCAGCGATGCCGAGCGCGCAACAGCATTGGTGCGCGTTGAGGAAACGACTGCCGTCGCTCGGCTGCAGGGCTTTGACTTGATATGAACGCGGATGGAGGCATCATCAATGATCATGGCTTGATGCCCTCCGAGTGAGACGTTGGGCGAAGCGGATAGTTCGCGCCGTTTTCGGCATGCGTCGTGTCTGCGTTGATGAGGGGCGCTGCATCCGACGGCTCTGCTTTTTTGCGGCGGCCGAAGAGTTCGCGGCGCGATACGGGCTCTTCGAGCTTATCGAAGAAGGATTCGCGCTCAGCGGGCTGAGGTTCAGGCTTGGGCGGCGTTAGGGGAGGCGTTGCCTCAATATTCTTGGGCGGCGTCATTCGGATCGGAATGACGCGGCGAAGCTGGCCGTCCGCGGTTGGCGGCACCCAGGCAGCTGCGTCTTCATCGTCCTCCGGAATGGACTGCGCCTTAAAGAGCGTGTCTAAAGTGATTTTGCCGATGAGGTCAGCGGTTTCCTGGTCGCCCACATCAAGGAGGGGGCTCTTAAGCGACAAAAAGAGGCAGCGTCCCAAAATCGGATCTTCAACAGCCCGAAATGGAAAGTCGCCCGCGGGCAGTTCAATGATTCGGGTGCGGTCGGCAGGAACGTCTACCCATCCTTCTCTTGACCCGCAGGCATAAATGCCAAGCACTGCCCAGGGCGTCGTCACTACGCCGATCCAGTCGTTGCCCCAGCGCCGCCAGCCGGCAGAGCGCACAACGAGCTTGGGGTTGAGGATCGGGAGACCCGCCATGCGCGTTTTTTCAATCTGCCGGAGACCTTCGTCGAAAAACTCCGCCGGCGACTGCGTAAAAACGCGCAGGCGTCTGCTCGGATTCTCGCGTTGCGCTTCGGTCATGGATCTTTCTCCTCACTTCTCCATATTGCCGGAAGGTCATCAAAACTCGATCGGCTCCGGCATGGAAGACGTTTTGCGTCTGCTGACGGCATGCGACGCGTCCATGGTGCCGAAGCGGCGGGATGACCGGCCGGCAGCTGCGGCCTCTTTTGCCGTCCTTAACGGACGCTCCTGATTCAGGCAAAAGGCGCAGTCTGTTTTTTTGCTCCCCGAGTATAGAAGGCCGCCGGTCGAGCGCCAATCCGTCGAAGGAATACGCTTTCCTAATCTTTAAGCAGTAGAAGCGCAAAACGTCCGTCCTCTTTGGGAGAGCCATTTTGCTGAAAACGAAACGGCCGCCAAAACGATATTTGAAAACGGAATGTCGTACCTTGAAGAGCTAATAGTGTTTTCCAATGACATTGATTATTCAGAAAATGCTTGGCTCTACACCTTGCTAGTACTTTTGGCCTATGCGAAGCGAGCATTAGGGGGGATGCGCAGAACAATTTTGGGTTTTAATCTTCTCACCAGCTGCAGCGACAAGTGTTTTCAGAACCTTTTCGCTATTTCTCGATATCGCGGGAAAAAGATTTTGGCAAAAGCAGTCTTAAATCCTTAATCGCGGCAGAATGAAAAGAAGCTTGCCTCCGGCGCACCCTCCAGCCGGTTTCCAAGCTCGACCCGCTTTTCTCTAACGAGGGGAGACCAACATGTTTGAAACGCAATACGAGGCGCTGCGCCGCCGCGGCATCAGCCGCCGCAGCTTCCTGCAGTTCTGCTCGCTCACTGCGGCGAGCCTCGGACTCGGGAGCGCCGGTGCGCAGGAAATCGCCCATGCGATGGAAACCAAACCGCGCACGCCCGTTATCTGGCTCCACGGCCTGGAATGCACCTGCTGCTCTGAAGCCTTCATCCGATCCTATACGCCGATCGTCGCCGATGTGGTGACGAACATGGTGTCGCTCGACTACGACGACACGATTATGGCTGCTGCCGGCGAACAGGCAGAAGAGTCGCTGCACGAGACGATCGAAAAGTACAAGGGCAACTACATTCTGGCTGTCGAAGGCAACATTCCGCTTCATCAGGGCGGCATCAACTGTGTGCCTAACGGCGAAATCTTCCTCAATAAGATCAAGCACGTCGCCGAAGGCGCCAAGGCTGTGATCGGCTGGGGTTCCTGCGCCGCCTGGGGCTGCGTGCAGGCTGCTAAGCCCAATCCTACGGAATGCGTGCCGATCACGGAAGTGATTACCGACAAGCCCATCGTCCTGGTGCCGGGCTGCCCGCCGATTCCGGAAGTGATGACCTCGGTCATTACCTACATCCTTACCTACGATCGTCTCCCGCCGCTCGACCGTCTCGGCCGTCCGAAGATGTTCTACGGCCAGCGCATTCACGACAAGTGCTATCGTCGCGGTCACTTCGACGCCGGTCAGTTCGCCGAGAAGTTTGATGATCAGGGCGCCAAGCTCGGCTACTGCCTCTATAAGGTCGGCTGCAAGGGGCCGACGACCTATGCGCCTTGCTCCACGATTCAGTGGAACGAAGGGCTGTCCTGGCCTGTTAAGTCCGGCCACGGCTGCATTGGCTGCGCTGAACCCAACTTCTTTGACAAGGGCAGCTTCTACGAACACGAAACGACCGTTCTGCCCCCGATCTTTGCGGGCGTTGAAGGCACGGTCGATAAGGTCGGCCTCGCCACTGTTGCAGTGGTGGGCGCTGCAGCTGCAGCGCATGCTGCGCTCTCGGCGGTTGCTCAGGCGCGCGCCAAGACCAATAAGGAAATCGGAGGTAAGGAATAATGAGCGAACGCAGAATCGTAGTCGACCCGGTCACCCGTATTGAAGGTCACCTGCGCGTGCAGGCAGTGCTGGGCGATGACGGCAAGATTGTCGACTCCATGAGCACCGGCACGATGTGGCGCGGCCTCGAAGTCATTTTGAAGGGCCGCGATCCCCGCGACGCCTGGGCGTTCGTTGAACGCATCTGCGGCGTCTGTACGGGTATTCACGCGCTTTCCGCCGTCCGTGCCGTTGAGGATGCAATCGGCATCAAGATCCCGAAGAACGCCAATCTGATCCGCAACATCCTGAATGCCACGCTCTACATTCATGACCATATCGTTCACTTTTATCAGCTCTCAGCGCTCGACTGGGTGGACGTTGTCAGCGCGCTCGATGCTGATCCGCGCGAAACGGCTGCTATCCAGCAAAAGATTTCGCCGCGCCATCCGCTCGCAGCTGTCGGTTACTTCCGCGATGTGCAGAACCGCGTGAAGAAGCTCGTTGAATCGGGGCAGCTCTCGATTTTCAATAAGGGCTATTGGGGCCATCCCGCCATGAAGCTTCCGCCGGCCGTGAATCTGCTTGCGGTTGCGCACTACCTTGAAGTGCTCGACTTCCAGCGTGAAGTTGTGCGCATTCATACCATTCTGGGCGGCAAGAACCCGCATCCGAACTATCTTGTGGGCGGCGTCGCCTGCCCGATCAACGTCCACGATACGGGCGCTCAGGGCACGATGGTAAACGAAGTGACGCTGAACTATATGCGTCAGGTTGCCCAGCATGCCATCGATGTTGTCGCGAACGTCTATATCCCGGACATTAAGGCTATTGCATCCTTCTACCCGGATTGGTTTAAGTACGGCAAGGGGCTCGCTGGCATCAACATGATGTCCTACGGCGACTTCCCCGAAATCGCGAACGACTACTCTGACAAGTCAATCCAGATTCCTCGCGGCGCCATCCTTAACGGCAACCTCAACGAAGTCTTTGATGTTGACACGCGCGATCCTGAACAGGTTCAGGAATTTGTTGACCATTCCTGGTACAAGTATCCGGAAGCCGATAAGGGTCTGCATCCCTGGGACGGCATTACTGACCAGCATTACGAACTCCCGCCGGGAAGCGACGGTACGGAAACGAAGTTCAACTGGCTCGCTCCGGACGGCAAGTACTCCTGGATCAAGAGCCCGCGCTGGCGCGGCCACATGATGGAAGTGGGTCCGCTTGCCCGTATGGTGATCGGCATCGCGAAGAACGTTCCGCACTATAAGGAACCGGCTCTCGAGCTTCTGAAGGAATTGAATCTCCCGCTTGAAGCCGCCTTCTCCACGCTCGGCCGTCATGCTGCCCGTGCGCTTGAGTGCGAGTGGATGACGCACAAGCTCGCGCAGTACATTGATGACCTGACGGCCAACATCAAGGCCGGCGACGAAACTGCGGCCAATATGGAGTTCTGGGAACCCAAGACTTGGCCGAAGGAATGCCGCGGCGTGGGTCCGTGCGAAGCTCCGCGCGGCGCACTCGCGCACTACTGCGTCATCAAGAACGGCCGCCTCGAAAACTGGCAGGCGGTGGTGCCCACGACCTGGAATGCTTCGCCGCGCTCCAGTGAAGGGCAGAAGGGTACCTATGAGCTTTCGCTTATTGGTACGCCGCTCGCTGATCCGAAGCGTCCGCTGGAGATCATCCGTACGATCCACAGCTTCGACCCGTGCCTTGCCTGCGCTACGCATCTCTACTCGCTCGAAGGCGAAGAGCTTACGTCCGTGCAGGTGTGCTGAGGTCAAGGAGGACCTATGAAAATCGATCCAGTCACCTACGAAGTAGACATGAGTGCGGGTACGCACCCGCTTTATGTCTGGGAGGCGCCGGTTCGAGTGTGGCACTGGGCCATGATGGTCTGCATGTTCGTGATGATTGTGACCGGGTTCCTCATTGGGGCGCCTTTGGTTTCCAATCTCGGCGATACATGGGCTACCTATGACTTCGCCTACATCCGCTTTGCGCACTTTGCGGCCGGCATCATCTACACGGTGCTTTTCATCTACCGTCTCTACTGGGCGGTCGTCGGGAACAAGTACTCGCGTCAGATCTTCATTCCGCCGCTTTGGTCGTGGAAGTGGTGGAAGGGCGTTTTCGGTCAGGTTGCCTATTACCTCTTCATGAAGAAGACGAGCGCAGAGTACGCGGGTCACAATCCGCTCGCGCAGCTCGCCATGTTCGGCTTCTTTGTGTTGGGCAGCATCCTCCTCATCATCACGGGTCTTGCGCTTTATGCTCAGGCCTGGGGTGCCGACACGAGCTGGATGGCCTGGTTCGGATGGGTGTTCACGCTCTTTGGCGATGCTCAGGCCGTGCGTACGGTGCACCATGCACTGATGTACGTGCTGATTATCTTCACCATCGCGCATATGTACATGTCCTTCCGTGAAGACATCATGGGCGGCTGCACCACGCTCTCGTCCATGACCACGGGTCTGCGCATGTTTAAGCACGCCGGCGGTGATGAGCATTAATTCCAAATAAAAGTCAAACCATTGAAAAACTCACCTAGAGCCAGTGCTTTAGGTGAGTTTTTTTTCAATGCGCCCTGAAGTGGTATGGATTTTTTGGACACATACAGAGTCCACACCATGCACATAACGCAAGAAATGAGACAGCAAGCCT
>ENA-UERS01000588-UERS01000588.1-human-gut-metagenome-genome-assembly--contig:-NODE-588-length-15180-cov-4.460240_pt1 | contig 15180 bp, 19 predicted proteins | sample MGYA00242991_ERZ507992 | MGnify/ENA primary metagenome ERZ507992 (study PRJEB26167, sample SAMN06115535) | human gut metagenome | host: Homo sapiens | place: China:Chongqing | collected 2015-10-24...
ACCATTAGTCCGTCTAGCACGAACACTTGTTCGATGTGGATAACTCATACATGAACAGAAGTTCTGGTTGACAATTTTATATACTAGGTTTAAAATGGATTATAGATAGAAATAGTCTATCAGAAAGAGAGGAAATAAGAATGGTAATTAACGTTCACGCGGGGCACAACCCGCACGGAAAAGTAGCTTGCGGTGCCGTAGGTCTGATTTCAGAATCGTTGGAAAACAGACGCGTAAAAGATCTTGTGGTCGATGAACTACGGCGCATGGGTCACACCGTTTATGACTGTACAGTTGAAAACGGTCTTACACAGTCTGATGTGCTGGCTAAGATTGTAAAGAAGTCAAATGCGCACAAGGCTGATCTTGATTTGTCGATACACTTTAATGCATCAAGTTCTGCGGCGGCTAATGGGGCGGAAGTATGGGTGTATAACGATAAATCAAAAGCCGTGGATAAAGCTACCGACATTTTAAATGCAATTTGTTCGCTTGGTTTTAAGAATCGCGGAGTTAAAAAGTCAGAAAAGTTGTACTTTTTGCGTAAGACAAAAGCCCCTGCCGTCATTATCGAATGTTGCTTTGTAGGCTCTGAAAAAGATGTATCGTTATACAACGTTGAGGAAATGGCGGCGGCTATTGTTTACGGGATCACTGGTACAAGGTGTATTGGCACGGATGAATCGGAAAAAACATTGCAGAAAGATGAAGAGGACGTTTCAGAAGTTATAGGTGCAGGAAAGATCTACCGTGTCTGCGTATTAGATCAGAAAGGCGCTTTTCACAATGCGCAAAATGCCGCAAATTTGAAAGCCGCACTTGAGAAAAGCGGTTATAATGTACTGATTACAGAATCATAGGAGAAAAAATGAACAAAAAGAAAATTATTGCAATAGCTAAAAAAGTATGTGAAAAATGGTACGGTGTCCTTGTGGACACCGTAGCAATGTATAGTGATGGTTCGAGCGCTATAGTATTTGCCGTTGACACAAAAGATACAGTACAATTTGTTACAGTAGAGGTAAACAAAAAAGAGAATGTAAACGACATTATAGAGAGGGCAAACATACGCATAGCATTTACTATATGCGCGGAAAGGATAAGGCATGTATAACAAAGACTATCTTTTATCTTTGCGTGGGAAAGAGCGGCGCGAGATGTATAAAAAGTTAGCGCCACTTGCCAACAAGCAAAAAGCGCGAATTGAAAAAGCGGGCTACAAGAAAGAAAGTGTGCTGAATGTGTTAAGGAAAAGGGATGATTGGAATCCAGACAAGTACAATCAGCGCGCCTACCTAAAGCTTGTTCGTTTTGTGACAGCAAAAAGTCATACATTGACAGGGATAAGAGAGATAAGGCAAGAGCGAATGCAAGCGCTAAGGAACTTAGGTATATCAGAAGAACTCTTAAATGACCAAGATTTCTATGCTTTCTTACACTCCCAAGAGTATAAAAGTTTAAAAATGCGCAATCCATCAGAAGATATTATAGAAGCATACGATTTGTTATACAAAGAGGGTAAATCAGCAAACGAAATACAATTAGAGTTAGAAGAGTATGCAACAGCAACGCATACATATGTAAAAGGTCGTAGCTTATGGTAATACAAACATCTTTTATAAAAGACAAAAAAGAGAGCACAAAGGACGAAATTGTATATACAGTTGACAATTTTCCCTATCTTAAGGTAAGTAGGGAATATAGTACAGTTAGGAAAAAAGGGAAAAAGGCTATAGGTTACATAGATAGCCCTGCAACATTTGATATAGAATCTACAACAATAAACAGTGAAAAACCTTATGCATTTATGTATCATTGGCAGTTTTGTTACAAAGGGAATGTTTGCTTTGGTACACGGTGGGAAGAGTTTACAACGTTTTTAAGTAAACTTGGCAAGTATTTAGAGTTATCATCCTCAAAACAGTTAGTTATTTATGTCCACAATTTAGCCTATGAATTTATGTTTGTAAAAGACTTTTTATACATCGAATCCCTTTTTGCGCGTGAATCGCACAAGGTCATTAAATTTAATGCCTGTTTAAAGTCAGATTATTTAAAAACAATAAACAAATTGAATGTTTCACGTGAAACATTTCCGCATTTTGAATTTAGGTGTAGTTATTTTTTATCAAACATGAGTTTAGCAAAATTTTGTGAAAATTCAAAATTTTGTGTACATTATAAGCTACAAGATAGATATGATTATAAAAAAGTGCGTACGCCAGATACACTGCAAACTGAAACAGAGTTAGCATATGACTATAATGATGTAAAAGGACTTGAGGAATGTATACTGTCAAAAATGGATGATTACAATGATACATTAGCAACAATACCTCTAACATCGACCGGATACGTGCGTCGTGAAATGCGCAAAGCTTGCAGAGAGGACAAGAATTATAGAGAATTGTTTGAAACTCTTATGCCTACACCGGAAGTTTATACATTATTGCGGAAAGCTTTTCGCGGAGGTAACACACATGCCAGTAGATATTATGCGGACGCAATAATTGAAAATGTATACAGCATGGATAGAGTGTCAAGTTATCCATCATGTATATGCTCTGATTTGTACCCTATGACACCGTTTACAGAGTATACACCAAAAAACTTTACACAATTATTATCTGATTGTAACAAAAAACAAAACGCTATCATTATGCATGTAACATTTAAGACTATAACAGTACATGATGATGTTACAGTGCCTTATATAGACTTTGCGCATTGTACGTCATTTAGTAAAGAGTATATAAACGACAACGGGCGCGTGTTATCGGCTGAATGGGTAACGTATGCTTGCACAGAACTAGACTTTATTATTATCTGCAATCAATATCATTTTGAGGATATAGAGTGGATACGCGGTTACATGGCAAAAAAAGATTATCTGCCCCGACCAATAGTAAGCACCATGTTAGAGTTTTACGACAAAAAAACACAGCTTAAAGACGTAGCAGGAAAAGAATATGAATATATGAAAAGCAAGAACAGCGCAAATTCTGTTTTCGGCGTAATGGTAACGGATATATGCCATGATGAAATAGTTTACACAGACGGAGAGTGGACAAAAGTTACACCTGATTTGTTAGAATCAATAGCTAGTTATACAGCTTCAAAAAATTCGTTTTTGCTCTATCAATGGGGAGTGTACATTACAGCTAATGCAAGATGGGAATTGCAAAAAATGATAGACGCTGTAGGATGGGATTTTGTTTACGCAGACACTGATAGCGTAAAATTCATAGGAAAACAGCATTTACAAAGCTTTAAAGACCGGAATGATTACTTATTAGCAAAAAAACAACGTTATCGCAATTATGCAGATCGCCAAAATGAAGATGGTACTGCAACGCGTTTTTATTTAGGGATATGGGATGACGACGGTAATTATAAAAAATTTAAGACGCTAGGTGCAAAAAAGTACGCATACATAGATAGCAAAGATAACAAGTTACATGTTACTGTATCTGGTCTGTCAAAATCAAAGGGAGCGGAAGAATTAGCACGTGGAAATGGTTTAGATGATTTTAAAATTGGCAAAATTTTTACGGATTCTGGGCGTACAGTGTCTTACTTTAACGAAAGCAATATACATACTATAAAAGTAAAGGATTATACAGGGAAAGAATGTGAGTTTACAACAGCGTCCAATATAGCTATCGTAGATACTACATATACTTTAGGTATATCTGACGAGTACGCGTCTGTGTTAGGTTCATGCATAAATTTTTCTGAATAATTTTAAAAATAATAGTTGACAAAATAGAGAAGTAGTGTATAATAGATAATGTAAGGAAGATAAAACAATAAAACACCAAAACAAGAAAGAGAGGAAAACAATATGACAAAATCACAGTTAATTTTTTCGGAAAGCTACGTAAAGGGTTTATATACTAAAAATGATTTTTTCACTTTTACATTTTTCATGATTGCCAGTACATATGAACCAGACAAAACAATAGCAACAATTAAAAGAGAATTTACTGAACTTTATAATTGGTATAAAGACGGAACATTAGAAGAAAGATACAAAAAGGAAATAATGGAATAAAATAAGCCGAAACGCCCTAACGGGCGTCACGTACAAGGGTTGCAACCTTGCGTCTGATGATGGCAAGCAAACAAGAAAGCGAGGAAAATAAAATGACATTTATTAGTTTATATTCGGTAAACGCAGAGTGGCTTACAGTTACAGAGCTTAATATTACATTTATACATGAGGGTAAACCAGTGCAAATTTCTGGAGAAGCTTTAGATATGGCTATAAAATACAGTAATTTTAAAGTTATTTCTTTTTTTAAAAATAGCGTAATATTAAAAGAAGCAGAATAGCCGAAACGCACTAATGGGCGTAACGTACAAGGCTTGCAACCTTGCGTCTAATAATGCTAAGTAACGCACAAACAAGAAAGTGAGGAAACAACAATGGTAAGAATATCAGCAAAAACACAATATAATTTAATGAGAGCGGTAGAGAGATATAGTAACTACTATAAAAACACGACTCACACTTATTTCTTTAAAGGAATATACCGTGATACAGATAATACTTTTGTCTATCACGTCACAAGAATTTCTAACAAAGATCTTGGGCGTCTGGTAGAACCGGAAACAGTTGGATACATTAAATTATATTTAGACAATAAAACAAAAAAGACCGAATTTTTCAGATAAAGCCGAAACGGGAGACACAATCTCCCGTAACTGGAAAGATAGCAACTTACAGTCTGACGATGGCAAGCTAGTATCATTTACAAGTCATTCAGTTTTCGCTACATTATACAAAGAAAGAGAGGAAAACAAAATGGAAAAGGTAATTTCCAGAACTATCCCAACAAAAGTATTATACCAGATTATGACGGTATCGGCAGAAGATGGTATTAAAATGGGAGATATTGTAGAATGGGATCATGAGATTACCACAGCGGCGGAGAGAGACGAGATTTTAGGGTCTTTCGGTATTGCAAAGGGTAATCTGATTGAGGTTGACCGGAAAGAGGAAACCCGCTTCATGCCGCTGTCTACGTTCATCGAGAACTCAATGACGGCAGAGGAATACGACGCTTACAAAGCGTCAAAGAAGTAAAGAATGTAAGCGAGCAACATTCTAAATGTTTCACGTGAAACATGCTTGCAACATTGCACACCAATAATTAAATTCAAATCAGAAAAGGAGAAAAAAGTTATGTTATACGCAACAGGTAGAGTATATTCCACATTTTCTAATGACGGAAAGTTTTCCATCATGGTAGAGATCACAGACGAAGCCGCGGCGGAGCTGATCGAAAAAGCGGGTCTGAACACAGAAATTGACTGTCCGGTCAAAACGTCCGATGACGGCACAAAGCTTGTAAAGGCGCACACCCAGTTTGATTTTCCGGTGTATCTTGACGGTGTTGAGCAGAACCCGAATGACGAAGCGGCAATCAAGGCGGAAGAGATCGGGGCAGATTCCGAGGTCGAAATTGCGTTTAAGGTTGTCGAGGGCAAGTACAAGGGCAAGAAGTACCAGAGCGCATACCTTAAGGGCATTGACATTTCAAAGCTTGTTCCGGCAACACCGTATAACCCGTTTGACAGATAAGATCTGCGTGCAATGCCATTCACGGCATTGCACGGCGTAAGAATGGCATTTATGGCATGTACGGCAAAACCGGCATGGAGCGGCATGGCTTGCCGTACATGGCATAAAACATAATTTATATGGTACTATTGCACACACTTCAATTACTAAATTCCTCCTAAATTCCTTACGAAATGTCCTATGTCCGAGTAATTGGAGTGTGTGGAGTAGTACCGGATTGGTTTTTGTGGGCGTAAACCGACGGGAAAAACCGTGCCCCGCGCCGTGGTTGGTGCGAGCCGATACCGCGAAACTCTAAAACTATCAACGCGGCGGTAATTCTGTTAATTGCTACCGCCGCAGAAAAGAGGAGAAAATGAGTATTGTAATTGTAATGTTGTTTATTGTGCTTGATTTTATCACGGGAATTGTTATGGCAGTTAAAAACAGTAATTTTAACAGCAGTGTGATGCGTGACGGACTTTTTAACAAGTTTGGCGAAATTGTAATTGTAGCAGTTGGCTTTCTGATCGACTACGGACAGAGGTATCTTGATATGGGATTCAATGTTCCGGTACTCGAGAGTATTTGTGTATATATTATTTTAATGGAAATCGGCAGTATTCTCGAAAATGTGAGCAGAATCAATAAAAAGTTAGTGCCGGAAAAGATTAGAGAAATCTTGGAAAAAGCACCGAAAAAATAAGAAGTGTTTCACGTGAAACATTTCTAGGGACTATCGTCTAACGGTAGGACAACGGATTTTGATTTCCGTCAATGCGGGTTCGATTCCCGCTAGTCCAGTTTAAGGAGGAAGCGTAATGGCTTTTTATAATCTTGATAGTATAAAAAATGTAAAAGACTTAGATGACGATGAACCGATTTTAAGAATGATTATCGGAAATCGTAGCGCCGGAAAGACTACAGCGCTTTTGATTGAATCTTTAAAAAATGTGCAGAATGATAAGCAAGTTGTTTTTTTATACAGAACACAGGATGAAATATCGAGTAGTGGAAAAATGTATGAGGACGTGCTTGATATTTACCCAGAGTATGGAAAAGTCGTGACTAATAAAAGCATTGTAAAAGGCTTAATAAGTGCTATGATGCTACACGATAAAGATGATAATGTTAAACTACTTGGATATGCTGTATACTTTAACAACACCGATAAACTTAAAAAATACAGCCCAATGTTTAAAGACGTTAGTATGATTGTTTTTGATGAATTTGTACTTGAAAACAACGGCTATTTGAAAAATGAAATAACAAAATTTGAGAGTACTTTGAGAACGATCTGTAGAGGTAAGGGGAAACAGGTGCGAGAAGTACCAACTTATTTAATGGCTAATTATGTAACACTTTTAAACCCGTATTTTATTTATTTTGGAATACACAAAAGATTAAGGGATAATACTAATTTTTTACGGGGGCATGGATGGGTTGCACAATTTGTTATTAACAAGGATGCGCAAAATGCCATGAACGAAAGCAAATTTGCAAAAGTGTTTAAAAATAGCCAGTATCAGAAGAGTAGTGCGGATGGCGTGTATCTATGTGATGCAAGCGCTTTTGTCGAAAGCGTAAGCGGAAACAGCCGTTATATTTTTACGCTCGTTTGTGGGAAAGATAGCTATGCAGTCAGAGAGTACCCAGAAAAAGGTATTGTGTATATTGATAGGACTGTCGATCAGAGTTGTAAATATCGCTTTACGTTTGACGCGAGCAGTCATAACGCCGATACTTTGATGTTGAGTAGTCAGAGTTTTATTTATGACTATCTCAAGCGGAGTTATGACTTAGGGTTGTTGAGGTTTAAAGATCTGAAATGTAAGGATATTGTGCTTGATATACTTAGTGTGAGGTTGATGTGATGGCGGCTATAGTTGATTATGGATATATAAGGCAAACTTGGTTAGCGCTTGCTAGTTTAATACCTAACGAAATCGGGCGCGCAGCTTTAATGGGTAATTGGTATGCAGAGAGTCATATAATACCATATTGTATACAAGGTAATGTTGCACCACCTTGGACACCTAGTGTTAATTATACAAATAAGGTTGATAGCGGGGAATATAGCAAAAATAGCTTTGTCTACGATCAAAAAGGTTATGGATTTGCACAATGGACATCATCCGGCAGAAAACTAGGACTATATAATCTAAAAGAACAAATGGGAACTAGCATAGGAGCACTCGAACTTGGAATTGCTTTTGCAACAGAAGAATTAACAAGTTCTTACCGCTCTACACTAGACGTTTTATTAAATGCAAGTGATTTTAGAAGCGCTAGTGATTATGTGCTACATAACTACGAAAAGCCGCAAGATCAAGGAATAGGCGCGCAAGAGACTAGGGCTGATTACTCGGAACAGATTTATAATAAAATGCATGGAATCTTGCCGCCGGAAATAAAAGTCTTGACAATAGAGCCTATTAGTGCTAGTATAGTAGATGGGGGGAGCGTTAGAATTACAGTTAATGCTAACTCTGAATGGACTTATAATCTTGGACAGTATTTAGCCGCGACAAAAGAAGATAATGCTTTGATCGTTAGCGGCAACGCAAACGGCGCACAAGTTACAAGCGTTGTAAACTTTTGGTTGGTGGATAATAGGAACGTTACTGCACAATGTCAGATTGGTATAAACAGACCCGCGCCACCTGCGCCAGAAATTAACGTTACACCCTATAGCCAGAGAGCAAACGTTGGTACTGTTGTTAGGTTTAATGTAAGATCAAATTATGATTGGGGAGTTAATGTACCATATGGTGCGGAACTTGTTAAAAAAGAAAGAGGTTATTGCTATATCAAAGTAAATGTTACAGCATTGCGGAGAGTTGTTATACGTTTCTTTATTTTAAGTGATACAAATATTTATCAAAATTGTACTATCAATATATACGGTGTAGCACCTATTCCAAGTGCAAGAAAGACACCGTTTATATACTATTTAAAACCATTTTTAGGGAAAGGAAGGTAGAAAAAATGACAGCAGATGAAGCTTTAAAAGCAATCTTAGGCAAGATTGACGCGCCGGAAGAATTGGATGAAGAAATCAATGTTATTACAGAATCCATCAGAAGCGGCGCAAATGTAACAGATGACGGCTACAAGGAACGGTATGAGGGCTTGCGCGAAAAGTACATTGCGCGTTTTGGCGAGATGTTAGCCGGACAGGAAACACCGAAAGCAGACATCGAAGAGCCAAAGGCAGATGTTGGTGTGGTCGAAGATGTAACGCCGGAAATGCTTGACTTTGACGGCAGTACAGAGTAAGAGAGGAGAAAAAAATGGGTAACAAAGTTCCGGCTACGAACGTAGCTATTTTAAATGCAGTAAGATCTATGCAGAGTCTGGAATATCAGAACCGGATTCCCGAAGCAACAGCGGAGAACATCTCTAGTATCTACGAAAGTTTGCTTAATATTGTACCGCTTAGAAATGCGTTTGCAAATGCGTTGGTAGAGCAGATCATGGAGCAGAGAATCGAGACAGTCTTTTTTGAGAATCCGCTCGGAGTGCTTAAGAGAGATCCGATGCGTTACGGCGGTACAGAAGAAGAAATTTTTATCAACATGGCAAAAGGTAAGCAGTTTAACCAGTTCGCAACCGTTGCAGAACTGTATGCTTACTACCAGTCAAGCGTTATGGCGGCATACCACAAGATCACACCCGCTATCCAGTACGCGGTTACAGTTACTTTCGACAATTTGCGTACAGCGTTCAGGTCGGAGTATGGTGTGCGCGATTTGATTAACGCAAAAGTGCAGTCACTTTTTGCGGCGGCGAACTGGGATGAATACCTTTGCATGAAGCGCTTAATTGAGAGCGCAAGCGCGGCAGATCAGCTTTACGCGGTTAATGTTGCAGACCCTACAGCGAGCGCAGAAAACGCTAAAAAGCTGACAAAGCTTGTAAAAGCTTACATCGGGCAGATGAAATTTCCCCATCCAGAGTACAACATTGCCGGAGCAGACAGTTGCGCAAACGATCAGACTATCTTTTATATCACTACGCCGGAGATAGACGCAGAGTTAGACGTTGAGGTACTTGCTACAGCGTTTAATATGGACAAGGTGGATATTAACGTCCGCAAGATCATCATTGACAAGTTTGATGACCCGAACATTAAGCTTGCGTTATTTGACATGAGATTTTTCAATGTGCGCGAGAATTTTCGGACACTGACGGATTCGAGAAATGGTGCTGCGTTGACATGGAATTATTTTTACACAATGAGCGAAATGTTTTCTTATTCTCCGTTTTTTCCCTGCATTGTTTTTACTACAGATACTGTCGGTCTTACAACCGTAAGCGTTACAGATACCTCCGGAAATGTGGGAACAGACGTGGAGATCACAGCATTAGTAACCGGAGACAGCCAGTACACGCCGCAGATGCTCGATTTTGATGTTGAGGGTGCGACGAGCCAGTATACAAGTTTTATTCCGGGGTCTAATATCTTGCATATTGCAAATGACGAAAAAGCGGCAACGCTTACCATTAAAGCAACATCAAGATATAACAGCGCGATAAGCGGAACTGGTACAGTTACAGTCAATCAGTAATGTTTCACGCGAAGCATTGATTTTTTGAGGGGAGTGTAATGCTCCCCTAGAAATGAGGAAAGCATGGATAACATGATACCGATGCCTACACAAAAAAACGTAGATGGAATAGCACCTGTTGCGCAAGTGAGGATATGCAGAGGTATCCCTTGGGATTCGTCATATAATCATGTAAGGCTTTTCAATAGCCGAGAAGAACTTTTTGCATATGTTGATAGCAAAGCAATTTATAGCACTGATAATGCCGCGCCTGTTAAAAGAGGTTACGCTGATTTTGCCGCGCCTGTCAACGAGTTGTACGCAGACAGTGCGAACTATATTGCATTTAAAAACGTAGGATATATGGATAACTGGGCGTATGGATTTATAACAAGTGTCGAGCCGCTGTCTGTTAACTCGTGCAGAGTGCATTTTATCATGGACGTTTGGACAAATTGTCAATTTGATATGGTGCTCAATAAGTGTTATATCGAGCGGCAGATTGTAAAAAAGTCTGATGATGTTATAGGCAAGTACACGTTTCCCGAAGGATTGGAAACAGGAGAATATATCGTTAAACAGGAAACAGAACAAAATTATGATGCACCGGAAATAAGTGATCGAAACATTATGAGTGTTGTTATTCCAAGTGCGTTTGACGAGAGCGGAAATTTTAACGGCGGAGAATTTAGAGATGGTGTGTATACTGCTATCACTTTTAACGTTTTTAATAACGGAGAAGGTGCAAACGAATTTTTAATTGCCGCTAACGCAAACGGTACGATCGACGGAATTTTAAACGCGTTTATGATGCCTACAAGCTTTATTGCAGAGGAAACGCAATTTAAGCAATTAAATTTGCCTAAAAAATACGATAGTATTGATGGTTATGTTCCAAAAAACAAAAAGCTTTTTTGCTATCCATATAATTTCCTGTATGGGAACAACAACAACGGCACGGGAATTGAGTATAAATACGAATTTTTTTCCAGTGATGCTTGTAGTTTTACCTATACAGTAGCAATGACACCCAACCCGTTATTAGTATCTTATCCAATCCAGTATAAAGGTTTTGCACAGGATTACTCTGATATGCTTACGTTTTCGGACTATCCAAAATGCGCAATAATGACAGATGCATACAAAGCATATGTTGCACAGATGACGAGTACAGCGGGTGCAAGTGCTTTAATGAGTGCGGGAAGTGTGGTATCACAGGGAGTTGACACAGCCGCCGGAGTTTTTAGTGGAGTTGGTAAAGCTTTAAGCGGTGCGGGCATTGGATTTTTAGGTGCGGCGGCAAGCGGCACAGGAAGCGCTTTAGCTACAGGAAAACAAGCCGCAACTGATGCTTTTAAGTCTAGCCCATTAAGTACTCTTAGTAGCACTGATTGGTCAGATGTTATAGGAAACGGTATAAAAGCAGTAGTTAATCATTTTTTACAGCCGAGCGGAAACGTCACGACATCAAGCGGAAATGCTAGTAAGATTATCGGTAATGACCACATAAGTTATTATCCTATGCAAATTCGTGCAGAGTATGCGCGTAAGATTGATGATTATTTCACAATGTTTGGCTATAAGATTGGAGAGATCGGACAACCCGCAATCAACAATAGATCGGTATGGGATTTTGTTAAAACACGTAATTGCACAATCAGCGGTAACATTGACCTTGATTACCTTGTTATTTTACGATCAATATTTGATCGCGGTGTGACAATATGGCACACTAATGAGATTGGTAATTATGGGCTTGCAAATAATTAACGAAAGGAGAAAAAATGAAAAATCAATCAAAAGACGCAGAATATTTCAGTGTGCCACAGTATCGTAATTATTATATACGATATTTTAATATGCTACACGAAATGATTGTAAACCGCTTTGAGTGGCTAGGACTGCCAGACGAAATTCCGCCAAGAGTGATAGAGGACTATCTTTTTTGGTGGGGGCAAACTGTCTTTTTTAAAGATGACGTTGTAGAGAAATATGCCGTAATGAAAACCAACCTTGGCGGCACTGTGGACATCTACGGAGTGCCGAACATGCGTTTTGCTTACGCACAACAGTATTTTAAAACCTTAGGAAAAAATAATAGCGTTATTATCTGGGATAGTAGCGTAGGATACCCGAGCGTAGATTATGTGCAGATGTATGCAGAAAGTTTAGCAAATATGAGAATGACTAGAAACCTTAACATTTATGCGCAGAGAACACCAATCGCAATAGCGGCTAGTGAAAATCAGCGATTAAGTATAAAAAATTTATTTAAACAATACAATGACTTTGTACCATTTATTGCCGTTAAAGACGGTGTTACAAATCTCGATAATGTCAAAGTCCTTAAGCTTGATGCACCTAACGTGTTCGGCGATCTCACTACAGCTATGCGGCAGGAAATCACAGACTTTTGCGTGCAGTTTGGTATTAGTAACATTGACGGCACAAAAAAAGAGCGTTTAGTTACGAGTGAGGTCGAACAAGATGCTGATTTGACACTTATTAACAGACAATCATTTCTTGGAGTGCGAAAGCGTGCTTGCGATCAAATCAACCGTTTATTTGAGCTTAATGTTGATGTACGATACATCGGTAGCGGTTTAGGCGTGGAACGAAAAGAAAAGCTTGTGAATGGGGGTGGCGAAAATGGCGACATATACGACCAGACTTAGGGATTACATCGAAAGCTTTACGGACTGGAAAGATATAAACGCTACTACTTATGACAAAATCGAAAAAGGTATACCGAAGCTTTTCGATTTTAGTTTTCCATGGTACAATGAAGATGAAACAAGCCGTACAGAATTTGAGCGTATGTTTATCATACACTTTTACATGTGCGAAATCGGGCTTGAAACGATTGGGCTTTTTAAACTAAAACTTAATGATACACTGCGGCGTAACATGCCAAGATACAAGGCGATGTTTGACAGTAATTTGAGTGTTGCGCAGATTTTAGAGAATACAAATATGACGTTTGACGATACTGACACGAGCGACGGAAACAACACGTCAGAAGCAGACAGAACCATGAGCGACACTAACAATAGTAGCGCTAATGATCAACGTATTAACAGTGATAACCCACAAGTTAATTTTTCCGGTACGGACTATGCGTCCGGCATGACTAGAGGTCAAAGCACAGGAAAGGACAGCCGCGCAGTTAGTGAGAAAAACACAGGTAAGAGTAATACATCAGTTATAGACACTAGCCATCGGACAGAAAAAGGGTGGCGCGGAAGTAAAATGAATGAACTTATTATGTATCGCGAACATATTGTAAACGTCAATAACGCAATCATTGCAGATTGTGAGGAATTATTTATGGGTGTGTTTAACGATTTTGTGAATATGAAAGGAGATTGTTTTTATGTTTAGACCTTACTACGTCGAATCGTTACCTGCGGCTTTTGACGAAAGCTTGACTTATGAGGAGCAGTTAAGGAGACTTGCGTTGTTAATTAAAGAAATTAAAGCAAACCTTGACAACAATTTAAGCAAGTATATTTTTGATAATCTTGACAAAATAATGATTGAAGTGTTGTACGATGCAGATGCGGAAACAATTCTACTTAAAAAAGAGATAAAAACATCGTCAGAAACACATTCATTTGACATATCGGAAGAAACAATAAAGATAGGGGGTTAATTTATGAATTATGGTAGTTTTTTTGAAATTGCGGGAGAGAAAATAGCCGTAAAAGACAGAGAAGCGCGGGAACTGATAGCAAGAATAACTGACGAGGGCGCGGTTGTGCTTATTGGCGACAGTTATGGCGAAGGGTATACGCCGCAAGGTACTGTTGCTAGTTGGATTGACTTAATCAAAAAAGATTTTACTAAATGCTATACAAGCGCTATCGGCGGGAGCGGCTTTTTAAATGGCACGACTTTTTTACAACAACTTATAAACTTAAGCGCAAATATTAAAGAAGACGTTAAGCTTATAATTGTTGGCGGCGGATATAATGACAAAGGCTATACGCAAAACGATATTATAGCGGCAATATCCACTTTTGCAAGCTATGTAAAAGAGCGCTTTCCAAGAGCAAAAGTAATAGTTGCGGAAATGGGGTGGGGAGTTGACTTACATTCACGTACAGATGTCTATAACAATGTGTTTCAATCTTATGCAGTAGGTTGCGCGGCGAATAATTTTGCTTACAGTGCGGCTTGCACTTACCCGTTACATGACTATAACCTTTTTAGTAGTGACGGTTTCCATCCGAATGCCAACGGGCAGATCGCAATTACCAACGCATTAAAATCGATTATTAAAACCGGAACGTATGATTGGAGTTGCCCGTGGCATTTAATTCATATAGCGCCGAACACAAATTTCGGAACGCCCGAAGCAGATTATTTAGGAATTAGTATTTATAAAGACCAAGTAAACATCAATATTAGACCTATCCAGTTTACTGTAAACAATGTTACCTTAGAGGGCGGTAAATTTAGAAAAATTGGAGAATTGCCGACAGATGTTCTTAGTGGCTATTCAAACGATAGCCCGTTCTGTGCGGTCAACGTTCCTACGTGGGCGCAAGATAACACAGGTCATTACTACTCGTTTAATGCTATGCTTGTTTTTAATAGTGTAGATAAAGGCGTTTATCTGTATATTACAAATGTACAACCAGATGGCTCTGGATATTTTAAACTTCTTAATACAACGACTATGCGATTTATGGGAGCACAGGCAACTTTACCGGCGTACTTATGCTAATCTGAAAAGGTACTATCTTCATGATAGTACCTTTTTATATCTGTAGTTATCCACATCGAACAAGTGTTCGTGCTAGACGAACTAATGGTGTCCGTCTACCGCGGACACTGTTTTTTCGTGTTGTGCAAACAACTTTGAAAACTCGTTGAATTGTCTGAAAACTTAAAAATCAATATGCATTATGCACAAAGATTTAGTAGATCTTTGTGCATTTTTACTATTGACAAATTGGAATAGATCAACTTTTAGGTAGCGAATTTAACATCTGATTTATCGAACGTATGTTTGTGTTTTTGGGGAAAACAGTGTCCGCGCTACACGGACTATGTAACTTT
>ENA-UERS01000605-UERS01000605.1-human-gut-metagenome-genome-assembly--contig:-NODE-605-length-14855-cov-2.890716_pt1 | contig 14855 bp, 10 predicted proteins | sample MGYA00242991_ERZ507992 | MGnify/ENA primary metagenome ERZ507992 (study PRJEB26167, sample SAMN06115535) | human gut metagenome | host: Homo sapiens | place: China:Chongqing | collected 2015-10-24...
AGAAGATTCATGGCGAAGCCATGTACACCGCACCCGATTGCGCAGCGTGTGCAGCTCTTCAAGCCCCAGACCGGCAATGTCGGGGGTCGAGGGGATCTCCCCTCGCGTTCTCTTGGGGGTTTAAGGGGGCCATTCTCTCACGCGAGAGAATGGCCCCCTTATCCGCGTCCCCTGCACAGTGCAGGGAAAAACGCCCCCCTGCGAGTACGCAGGGAACAATACAACACAGTGTGTTAAAACAATGTTAACTGGCTCGTTTCAGGCAGCCCCGCAAACGCGCCCAGCGCGCGCAGCTGGTCGATATGCGTCTGCGACAGCTTGTTGCAGCAGAGGGAAAACTCCTCCACCGATGTAAAGTCCTTCCCCTTGCGCTTCTCGACGGTGTCGAGCGCTGCGGTCTCGCCGAGTCCGCGGACGGACGTGAACGGCGGCAGCAGGCCGTTTTCCGTGACGACGAACTTCGTCGCATCGCTGCGGTAGATATCGATGGGCTCAAAGTGGAAGCCGCGCAGGCAGAATTCGTAGCAGACTTCAAGCGTCGTCATCAAGTCCTGTTCCACGGCGGTCGCGTCCTTGTTGTTTTCGATCTCGCGGATGCGGCGGCGCAGCGCATCGGCGTCCTTGCAGCACTCGGCGGCGTCGAATGCCTTGGCGCGGATGGAGAAGAACGTCGCGTAGAACGCGAGCGGCTCGTGCACCTTGAACCACGCGATACGGAACGCCATCATAACGTATGCGACCGCGTGCGCTTTCGGGAAGAGGTAGCCGATTTTTGCAAGCGACTCGATGTACCACTCCGGTACGTCGTGCTTGCGCATCTCTTCGACCCACATCGGCCAGTCCCCTGCCTTGCCGGCTTTGACCTTGCCCTTTCGGACGGCCTCCATGGTCTTGAAGCTCATCTTCGGGTCAAGTCCCATCGAGATGAGGTAGAGCATGATATCGTCACGGCAGCCGACGGTCTCCAGAACGCTCGCCGTGCCGCTGACGATCAGATCCTTCGCGTTGCCGAGCCACACGTCCGTGCCGTGGGAGAAGCCTGAAAGGCGCAGCAGCGTGTTGAAGTCCTTCGGCTGCGTGTCGACGAGCATTTGGCGCGTGAAGCGCGTGTTGAACTCCGGGATCGCGACGGCGCCCGTGGGGCCGAGCACCTCGTCGTTCTCATAGCCGAGCACCTTGGACGAGATGAAGATCGACATCGTGTCGGGGTCGTCGAGCGGGATAGCGCGGGCGTTCACGCCCGTCAGATTTTCGAGCATGCGGATCATCGTCGGGTCATCGTGGCCGAGCATGTCGAGCTTTAAGAGGTTGTCCTCCATGCAGTGATATTCGAAATGCGTGGTGATCGTGTCGCTGTCGGGGTCGTCCGCAGGGTGCTGTACGGGGCAGAAATCCTCGATATCCATGTCGTCCGGCACGACGACGAGTCCGCCGGGATGCTGGCCCGTCGTGCGTCGCACGCCGACGCAGCCCGCCGTCAGGCGGTCGATCTCGGCGTTGCCCGCGGCGATACCGTTTTCCTCGAGGTACTTTTTGACGAAGCCGTAGGCCGTCTTCTCCGCGAGCGTACCGATCGTACCCGCGCGGAACACCTGCGTTTTGCCGAACATCTCGACCGCGTGCGCGTGGGCGCGCGCCTGATATTCGCCTGAGAAGTTGAGGTCGATATCCGGCACCTTGCCGCCGCCGTAGCCGAGGAAAGTTTCAAACGGGATGTCGAAGCCGTCTTTGACGTACTTTGTGCCGCAGACGGGACACATTTTATCGGGCATGTCCGCGCCGCAGCCGTACTCGCCCGCATGGAACTCGACGTTGCGGCACTTGGGGCAGCGGTAGTGCGGCGGCAGGGCGTTGACCTCGGTGATGCCGGCCATGTACGCGACGAGCGACGAGCCGACCGACCCTCGCGAGCCGACGAGGTAGCCGCACTCAAGCGAGCGCTGCACGAGCTTCTGCGCCGACATGTAGACGACGTCATACTTGCCCAGAATGCTGCCGAGCTCGACGTTCAGCCGGTCGACGATCAGCTGCGGCAGATCGTCGCCGTAAAGCTCGTGCGCTTTCCCCCACACCATACGGTTAAGGTCTTCTTCCGAATTTTCAAGCCGCGGCGGGAACAGCTTGCCCTTGGGCAAAAGCTCGATATCCTCCACCTGCTCGGCGATGGCGCGGGGGTTCGTCACGACGACCTCGTAGGCTTTCTCCTTGCCGAGGTAGTCAAATTCCTTGAGCATTTCGTCCGTCGTGCGGAAGTAGAGCGGGACGGGCTCGTTCGCGTCGGCGAATTTCTTTGACGCGAGCAGGATATGGCGATAGACCTCGTCTTCGGGGTCGAGGAAGTGGACGTCGCCCGTTGCGCAGACGGGCTTGCCAAGTTCTTCGCCAAGCTTGACAACAGTGCGGTTGAAGTCCTTGAGGTCTTCGTCGTCGCGCACCGTGCCATCGCGCACCATGAAGCGGTTATTGCCGAGCGGCTGCATTTCAAGATAGTCATAGAACGAGGCGATGCGCTTGAGCTCATTCCAGTCCTTGTGGTCGACGATGGCGCGGAACAGCTCGCCCGCCTCGCAGGCAGAGCCGATGATCAAGCCCTCGCGATGCGCGACAAGCTCGCTTTTCGGGATGATCGGCACGCGCTTAAAGTATTTGAGGTTCGACGCCGAGATGAGCTGGTAGAGGTTCTTGAGGCCCACCTTGTTCTTGGCGATCAGAATGATGTGCTTTGGGAAACGGTTGCGCTTGACGCCGAGCGGGCGGAGCTTCGTCATCTCGTCGTTGATCTGCTGGAGGCGCGTGACGCCGCGCTCTTCGAGCATGACGAAAAACTTCGCGAGCATCTGCGCGACCGGTACCGCATCGTCGGACGCGCGGTGGTGGTTGAACTGCGGGAGCTGCAAGTGGTCGGCCACGATGTCGAGCTTGTACTTGCCGAGCTCGGGCAGGAGATTCTGCGCGAAAATCAGCGAGTCGAGATACGTCGGCTCGAACGGGATGCCGCACTTTTTGCAGCCTGCGCGGATGAAGCTGATATCAAACTCCGCATTGTGCGCAGCGAGCGGGCGGCCGCCCGCAAAGGCCAAAAACGCGTGCAGCGCGTCCTCCAGCTTCGGCGCGCCGCGCAGCATGTCGTCTGTGATGCCGGTCAGGCCGATGATCTCAGGCGAAAGCCGGCGCTCGGGGTCGACAAAGGTCTGGAACGTGTCGACGATCTCGCCGTCTTTCAGAATGACTGCACCGATCTCGGTGATGGCATCGTGCGCGACCTTCAGACCCGTTGTTTCAATGTCGAAACAGCAGATCTCAGTCGAAAAATCGCCGTCCTGCGGGCCGTGCACACAGATACGGTCGTCGATGTTGTTGAGAAAATAGCCCTCACAGCCGTAAAGGAGTTTTATTTTACCCTCGCCGGTGTGCCAGGCGTCCGGGAAGCTCTGCGCTACGCCGTGATCCGTGATGGCGATGGCGGGCATCCCCCACTTGATCGCGCGCTTGACGACCGCGGCGGTGTCGGTCAGCGCGTCCATGTTGGACATACGGGTATGTAAGTGCAGCTCGACGCGCTTTTCCTCCGCCGTGTCCGTGCGCTCGGCGTGGTCGATCTGCATGATGTCCTGCGGGTTGAGCTGCATGTCCTTACCATCGTAGGAGAGCTCCATGCGGCCGCTGACGCGCAGCCACATGCCGACGCTGATCTTGCCGAGAAGCTCCGTCGCCTCGCGCTCGGGCATGCTGCGGCGGATGAAGAGCGAGCCTTCGTAGTCCGTCATTTCGAGCAGCATCGTCCAGACGCCGGCGCGGCGTGTCTCGTGGCAGTCGAACTTGAAGACCTTGCCCTCAACGACGACGTGACCGGCCTTTGGCGTCAGCTCGCTGATGGGGAGCACTCTCCCCTTTGCAATCTCGCGGCCCATGATGACACTGCCGCTGCCGCTCACCTTGCGGCCAGCGTTCTTCAACATGTCGGGAAAGGCCTCCGCCGTTGATTTGACGTGGATGTCCACGCGCTTTAAGTCGTAATTGCGCGCAAGAAGCTGCTCGACCGTTTCGCGCGTCGAGTCGTTCATCTCCGCGCGCACGGTCATGTCGAGCGTCATCGTGCGCTTTTCCGGCTCGAGCACCATGTTCGTGACCATCGCGGCGTTGAGCGGGACGCGCAGGTCAAAATCCGGCGAAAAGTCGGTGAATAATTCAAAAAAAGGAATCTTTTGTGCCATAGCCACAACCTTATCTCAGTATCGTTTCCGCTCGGTCAGAGTTTTTTGATTTCCTCCATCAAAGCGTCGACTAGCTTTTCCTGCGGCACTTTGTAAAGGACTTTTCCTTTTCGGAAAATCATGCCCTCCCCTTTGCCGCCGGCCACGCCGATATCGGCGGCCGAGGCTTCACCCGGCCCGTTGACGACGCAGCCCATCACGGCGACCGTGATATTCTTCTTGCAGTCGGCAAGACGGCGCTCCAACTCCTCGGCGATCGGGATCATGTCGTACGCCGTGCGGCCGCACGTCGGGCAGGAGACGAGGTTCACACCGCTGCGGCGGATGCCGCAGGCCTGCAAAATGCGCTTAGCGGCGTAGACCTCTTCCACGGGGTCCGCCGTGAGCGAGACGCGCATCGTGTCGCCGATGCCCTCGCACAGAAGGCCGCCGATGCCGATGGCGGACTTCAAAAGCCCCATCGTGGGCGTGCCCGCCTCGGTCACGCCGAGGTGGAGCGGATAGTCGACCTTTTCGTGCAGAAGGCGATAGGCCGCCATGTTGAGCGGTACATCAGAGCTCTTGACCGAGATGCAGATCTCGGTAAAATCGAACTTTTCAAGCAGCCGCACATGTCTGAGCGCGCTCTCGACGAGCGCCTCGGGCGTCACGCGGCCATATTTTGCGAGCAGCTCCTTTTCAAGCGAGCCGCCGTTCACGCCGATGCGGATGGGAACCTTGTGTTCACGGCAGGCGTCTACGACCGCCTTGACGCGGTCATCTCCCCCGATGTTGCCGGGGTTGATGCGAATTTTGTCCGCGCCGCGCGCCGCCGCTTCGACGGCGAGACGGTAGTCGAAATGAATGTCCGCGACGAGCGGGATGGAGATATTCTCCTTAATTTCACTCAGCGCGTGCGCGGCCTCCATATTCGGCACCGTGACGCGCACGATCTCGCAGCCCGCCTCTTCGAGCGCGTGGATCTGCGCGATGGTGGCCTTGGCATCCTCAGTGTGCGTGTTGCACATCGACTGGATCGTGACCGGCGCGCCGCCGCCGATAGCGACGCCGCCTGCGATAATTTGCTTGCTCATAAGATCATCCTCCTCACAGGAGCTTGACAATGTCGTGGAACGTGACGAACAGCATCAGCGCCATTAAAAGCGCAAAGCCGATGCCGTTGATGACGTTCAGATATTTGGACGAAATTTCCTTTTTGAAAAGCGCCACGGCGATGCCGTTGACGAGCAGGAACAGCACGTGTCCGCCGTCGAGTGCGGGCAGCGGCAGCAGGTTCATCACGGCGAGATTCACCGCGATCATCGCGGCGAAGTAGAGGATGCTCTCGAGCGCCGCGCCAAAGCCAGCCTCGGCCTCGGTCTCCTTGCCGACCTCCGTGATGGTCGAGACGATGCCGACCGGGCCGCTCAGATCGTTGACGCCCGCCGCGCCCGAAAGCAGCATTTGCAGGCTCAGTCTCACGATGCGGACATAGTCCATCGTCTGGTACCAGCTGTATTGCAGGCGCAGAAGCGGCGTCGCCTCGACGATCCCGCCGTAGGTAAAGCCGTAGGCCTCGTACTCCTTACCGTTTTCGTCGGTGTAGACTTGCTTAGTGAGCGTGCGGTCGAGCTTTTTGCCGTCGCGCAGGACGGTCATGTCGATCGTGCCCGTGTCGCCAAGGCCCATGATGAGCGACACATCGCTCTTTAAATAAATGCGCTCGCCGTTGATGGCGTAGATCATGTCGCCGGGCATCAAGCCGTCCTCTCCCTGCTGCGGAAAATCGGGGTTCAGCTCGACAATCTCCGTCGTGTAGAATGCCTGCGCACCCGCATACAGACAGATGACGATGATGAGGCCCGTCAGGAAGTTCATGAACGCGCCCGCGACGAAGATGATGAACTTCTTCCACCAGACCTGGCGGCCCAGCGCGCGGTCGTCGTCCGAATCCTCGTCCTCGCCCTCCATGGCGCAGTAGCCTCCGATGGGCAGGAGCCGCAGGGAGTATTCGGTGTCTCCTTTCATCTTATGGAAGAGCTGCGGGCCCATGCCGATGGAAAATTCATTGACGCGCACGCCGCAGGCCTTGGCCGCCAAAAAGTGGCCCAGCTCATGCACGGCGATGAGCACGCCGAAAATCAGGATCGCAATGAGAATATAAACCATGGTCTCTCCTAAATTTGGTCAGTTGAGCTTTTCGCGCACGACCTCGCGCGCGAGCCGGTCTGCTTCCAGAATATCCGAAAGCTGCGGCTGATATACCGTCTCCGTCTTGTCGAGCGCCGCTTCGATGAGGTCAGGGATGGCACAGATGCCGATCTCATCGCGCAGAAACGCCGCGACGGCCTCTTCATTTGCGCCGTTCATCGCCGCGCAGTAGACGTTGCCGACGGCGGCGCACTGCTTGGCGATCTTCAGGCAGCGGAAGAGCTCTTCATCGGGCTCGGCGAACGTGAGCGGCGGGCACTTGAGAAGGTCAAGCGGCTCCGCGGGCGAAACGGCCCTGTTGGGGTACGTCATCGCGTAGCGGATGGGCAGCTTCATGTCCGGTGTGCCGAGCTGGGCGAGCATCGCCCCATCGTGAAACTCGACGAGCGAGTGCACGATGCTCTGGCGATGGATGACCGCGTCGACCTGCCGCAGCGGCAGACGGTAGAGGCGCATGGCCTCGATGATCTCAAGGCCCTTGTTCATCAGCGTCGCGGAGTCGATGGTGATCTTCGCACCCATTGTCCAGTTCGGGTGCTTGAGCGCGTCGGCCTTCGTCTTAGTCGCAAGCTCCTGCGCGCTCAGGCCGTAGAACGGCCCGCCCGAGCAGGTCAGAATGAGGCGCTTGATCTCACCGCGGTCGCGGCAGCCCTGCAAGCACTGGAAGATCGCACTGTGCTCGCTGTCAACGGGGACGATCTCCGCGCCGCAGCGCTCCGCCGCGTCCACGACGAGCTCACCCGCGCAGACGAGGGTTTCCTTATTCGCAAGCGCGATGCGCTTTTTCTTCTCGATCGCTGCGAGCGTCGGCTGGAGTCCGATCATGCCCATCACGGCGGTGACGACCGTGTCAGCGTCATCCGCCGTGGCCGCAGCCAGAAGGCCCTCTATGCCGGAGAGCACTTGCGTGTTCGTGTCGGAAAGCCGCGCGCGGAGCTCGCGCGCCGCGTCCTCGTCATAAAGCACGGCAAGACGCGGGCAAAATTCCCGCGCCTGCTGTTCAATGAGGTCAACGCTTTTATTCGCCGTCAGCGCGGCGACGGAAAGCCCCAGCTCGCGCGCCACCTCGATCGTCTGGCGGCCGATGGAGCCGGTGGAACCGAGTAAAGCAATACTTCTTGTCATAATAGGCCTCCGCAGACCGCGGCCCATACGACCGGCGCGATGAAGAGCGTGGAGTCAAAGCGGTCGAGCATGCCGCCGTGCGTCAGGAAAAGGTGGCTGTAATCCTTGATGCCCGCCTCGCGCTTGACGAGCGACATCGAGAGGTCGCCGAGCTGACCGAAGATATTGGCCACCACGCCGACAAGAATCAGCATGAGGTAGTTCGGCGCATAGCCGAGCCATGCCTTGCCGACAACGCCGAGCAGCACCAGCGCAAGCGCGCTGCCGATGGGCCCGCCGATCGCGCCCGCCCAGGTCTTGTGCGGGCTGACGTGCGGCGCCATCTTGCGCTTGCCGAACCACATGCCAAAATACATCGACAGCGCATCGCCCACAAACGCGACGCAGAACGGCGCGAGCACATAGACCTTGCCAAACTCCCCGTCCATACGCAGCAGGAAAATGCAGCTGTACATCGCTGGGAACACGATGCCGCTGACGATGGCCACCGCCACATCGTGGAACGTGAACGGTTTTTCCTTTCCATAAGAGATAACCGCGAAGAGGAAGGCCATCATCACAAGGATCCAGCGGAAGATCGTAACGGTCGAAATCGGAAGATCGTATGTGCCGCTCATCTCTTCCTTAAAGAGCCATATCTCCTGCATGACGACCGTTGTGACAAGTCCCCAGTAGAAATTCGCTGGGACGTTCTCCCCTGCCGTGTGCAGCAGCTCATAGGCCGCGATGCCCGCGATGCCGCAAACGACGAGCATCGTCGCCCATGCGGGGCAGGCAAGCAGCACGGCGAGCAGCGCCGGCAGGCCGACGACAACCACCAACCATCTTTGTTTCATTTCTGTTTCTCCTGTTTCAGTCCGCCAAAGCGCCGCTCGCGCTGCTGATACGCGATGAGCGCCTTGTCGAATTCTCTTTCCGTAAAGTCGGGCCAGAGCGTGTCGCAGAAGTAGAACTCGCTGTACGCGCACTGCCACAAAAGGTAGTTGCTGATGCGCTTCTCCCCGCCCGGGCGGATGAGAAGGTCGGGATCGGGAAGTCCGCTTGAATAGAGGTAGCGCGAAAAGCCCTCCTCGGTCAGGCTGTCCGCGTCCCGCTCCCCTGCCGCGCAGTCACGCGCGAAGGCGCGGGCGACGTGCAGGATTTCATCGCGCCCGCCGTAGTTGAGGCAGACGTTGGCCTGAAAGCCTTCGATGCGGGATGAAATCTCATTCGTCTCATCGATGAGTTCCCGAAGTTCCGGCGTCAGGACGCTTAAATCACCCAGAAAGTGCAGGCGGTTGCCGTCCTTTTCCATCGTGTCGATGCATTCGTGCAGATATTGCTCGAGTAAGTGCATGATGCCGTCGACCTCGTCCTTCGGGCGCTTCCAGTTTTCGGTCGAAAAGGCGTAGACCGTCAGATAGTCGATGCCCAGGTTCTTGCAGTAGGTGCCGAGCTTTCGAAATGTCTCCGCCCCCGCCTTGTGACCGGCCGAGCGCGGGAGGCCGCGCTTTTGCGCCCAGCGGCCGTTGCCGTCCATAATGACGGCAACATGACAAGGCAGGTTGTTCAAATCAACCTGCCCTGCCTTGTTCTCTTTGGAAAAGAGCCCCATATCAGACCGCCATGAGCTCCTTCTCTTTCTTCTCGAGAAGGGCGTCGACCTCTTTGCACATGTCGTCGGTCAGCTTCTGCAGGTCCTTTTCGGCGACCTTCAGGTCATCCTCGGTGATCTCGCTGGCCTTCTGCTTCTTCTTGAAGGCCTCCATCGCGTCGCGGCGGATGTTGCGGATGGCGACCTTGCCGGTCTCGGAATACTTATGGATCTGCTTGACGAGCTCCTTACGGCGCTCCTCCGTGAGTTGCGGGAAGTTCAGGCGGATGGACTTGCCGTCGTTCTGCGGGTTGATGCCAAGGTCAGACTCCTGAATGGCGCGCTCGATGGGCTTGAGGGCCGTGCCGTCCCACGGGGTGATGACGAGCTGGCGCGGGTCGGGAGAAGCGATGGCCGCGATCTGCTGGATGGGCGTGGGAGAACCGTAGTAGTCGACGCTGATGCGGTCGAGCACAGAGGCGTTGGCGCGGCCTGCGCGCACAGAGGCAAAGTCCGCGTTCACCGCGTCGATGCTCTTTCTCATTTTGTCGGAATAAACCTTGTAATCTTCTTTATTCATGGGGATACCTCCTCAAAAATTTTTATCGTAAAACCGCAGATGCGGGGTCGCTCAGTTTTCGCCAACAATGGTGCCGATCTTCTCGCCCTCGACCGCGCGGATGATGTTCTCCGGGTCCTTGAGCGCAAAGACGAGCACGGGAATGTGGTTGTCCATCGAAAGCGACGTGGCCGTGGAGTCCATGACCGCAAGGTGCTGGGCCAGCACGTCCTCATAGGAGATAGCGTCGTACTTGATCGCGTTTGCATCCTTGGCGGGGTCGGCGTTGTAAACGCCGTCGATGTTCTTGGCGAGCAGGATCACGTCGGCGTTGATCTCTGCTGCGCGCAGCACCGCTGCCGTATCGGTCGAGAAGAACGGAGAGCCGATGCCGCAGCCAAAGAGCACTACGCGGCCCTTTTCCAAATGCCGGATGGCGCGGGCGCGGATGTAGGGTTCGGCGACTTCTTTGATCTCCAGCGCCGTCTGCACGCGCACGTCGACGCCCTTCTGCTCGAGCACATCGGCGACCGCCATGCAGTTCATCGCCGTGGCCAGCATGCCCATGTGGTCGGCACGGGTGCGCTCGATGTAGCCCTCGCCGTTTTTCACACCGCGCCAGAAGTTGCCGCCGCCGATGACGACGCCCATCTGCACACCCATGTCCGTGCACTTTTTGATGACGTCGCACACCTTGGAAACGACGTCGAAGTCGAAGCCGAAGTGCTTGTCGCCCGCCAGCGCCTCGCCGCTGATCTTGAGCAGCACGCGCTTATACTTGAGTTGAGCCATGCTCATAATCTCCCCTTTCAGGTACAAGTTCAAATTTTCACAGCTACTATTTTAGCGTATTTTTGCTCTTTTGCATAGGGGGAAAGCGTAAACTTTTTTCACAAATTCGCTATTTCCTTTTTCGTCAAGTTGAACCGCCGTGAATAGCGGAAAAAAGCAGCCGTATGAAACGGCTGCTTCTTTAGATTTTTCGTTTACTTGATGCCCTTGATGCGGATAAGGTCCTTCAAAAGCTCGACCGTGCCATCGATGCCGAGCAGGCTCGAATCGATGCAGAGGTCATAGCTCTTGGCATCGCCCCAGTCCTTGGCGGAATAGTAGTTATAGTAGGAAGCGCGGGATTTATCCGTCTTCTTGATGCGGTCTTTCGCCTCGTTCTCGCTGATGCCGTTGCGGGCGGCAACGCGCTTGATGCGGTTTTCGAGCGGAGCCGTGATGAAGAGATTGATGACGTCGTCGCGATCCTTGAGCGCGTAGTCCGCGCAGCGGCCGATCAGGACGCAGGGGCCCTTGTCGGCGAGCTTTTTGATCGTGTCGTAGGTCGCCAGGTACACCTGCTGTTCGATGGAGCCCTTAGGCGTCACATGGTTCATCGAGAAGGAATAGGGGTCCATCGCGATGGAATAGAGAAAGCTCTTCGGGCGTTCGTCAAAGGAACGGAACAGCTCTTCGCAAAGTCCGCTCTCCTCTGCCGCCTCCTTGAGCAGCATGTCGTCGTAATAGGCGATGCCGAGCTGCTTGGCAAGCATCGTGCCGATCTCGCGTCCGCCGCTGCCGTATTGTCTGCCAACCGTAATGACCATAAAGATTCCTCCTTTTTTGCGCCTTGAAACAAAATCGGTGCTATTTGGATTATAGCACCGATTTCGTAAGAAGACAATATTTTTTCCTGTTTCGATTTTGTAAAGGCTCGGCCTTATTCCGGAAGCGGCAGGCCGAGGCGGCGATACATCGTCTTTTTCACCGCGCGCAGAATATTTTCATAGCCCGTGCAGCGGCACAGATGGCCAGAGAGGAGCTTTCTGAGCTCGTCATCGGTGTAGAGGCGGTTCGTCTCCAAAATCTCGACCGCAGTCATGATGAAGCCCGGCGTGCAGAAGCCGCACTGGACAGCGGTCTCTTCAATGAACGCCTGCTGAATGTCGCTCAGCTCGCCGTCGGGCCCCATCAGGCTCTCGAGCGTGCGGATGTGCTTGCCGTCCGCCCAGACGGCGAGGTAGATGCACGAATTGAATGCCTCGCCGTCGATGATGACGTTGCAGGCGCCGCACTCGCCGACCTCGCAGCCCTTCTTCACGGACGTCATATGGTAATCGTTTCGCAGCATATCGGTCAGCGACGCACGCACGTCGACCATTTTTTCAACGTCCTTGCCGTTTAAGTTGAATCGCACCAGCTTGTACTGACTCATTCGATGACACCTCCCGCCCGTTTGATAGACTCGATCAGGCAGCGCTTGGCCATTTCGACCGCGATGTGTTCGCGGAACGCCTTGGAGGCACGCCAGCTGTCGCGCGCGTGGATATCGTTGAGCACGGCGAGTGAGAACTCTTCCGCCGTCGTAAGTGTCAAGGGTTTATCCTTGGCAGCTGCCTCCGCGCTCGGGCAGCGCATCGGCACAGGACCGGCAACGCCGTAGGCGATGCGGGCGCGCTCAACAGTCTGCTTGTCGGGCGACAGGCGCACGTTCACGCTGCACCCGAGCGTCGCGATGTCCATCGCGTTTCTCATGGCGTACTTGATGTAGTAGCCATAGCAGTTTTCGTAGCTCGCCTTTGGGATGAGGATGGCGGTCTGGATTTCGCCATCCTCCACGCGGATGTCGACCTGACCGGCCTTGATGTAAAAGTCTTTGATGGGCAGGCGGCGGATGCCGTCCTTCCCCGTCAGCTCCACGATGGCCTCCCACGCATGCAGTGTGGAGGCGGAGTCCGCGCTCGTCACGCCGTTGCAGGTGTTGCCGCCGATGGTTCCGATGTTTCGGATCTGCGGGCCGCCGACCATGTCGACCGCCTCGCCGAGGACATTGATGTACTTCTGGATGATGGGGTCGCGCGTGATGTGCGAGAAACTCGAAAGCGAGCCGATGCGGATGTTCTCCTCCTCGTCGATGCTCACGCCGCGCAGCTCGTCGAGGCCGTAGATCGAGATGAGCTCCTTCCCGGCGCGCTTGCCCTCGCGCATCTGCACGAGCACGTCGCTGCCGCCGGCGATGATCTGCGCCTCGGGATGCTCCAAGCGGAGGGCGACGGCGTTTTCGACGCTTTCCGCCTCATAGAGTGCTTTCATGTCATACATGGCTCACTTCTCCTCCTTCCAGCTGTCGTGGATGAGCCCTGCCTTGCTGAACTCGGCATATAAGACGTGCGGGGTGATGGGAACGGTGTCGATGGCGACGCCGGTGGCGTTGTAGATGGCGTTTCGAATGGCGGGCGCGCCCGAGCACGCGGGCGGTTCGCCGAGCGCCTTCGTGCCGAACGGCGAGGTCGGCTCGGGATTTTCGATAAACTGCGCCTCAAGATGCGGGTGGTCCATGAACGTCGAGAGCTTGTAGTCGAGAAGATTATTGTTGAGTGGGCGGCCCGTCTTCTCGTCGAATAAAAGCTGCTCGCTCAGGCCGAAGCCGATGGCCATGGACATGCCGCCGTGGACCTGCGCCTCGGCAAGCGCGGGGTTGATGAGCTTGCCGCAGTCGTGGACGTTGATGATCTTCTTGAGCGTCACCTTGCACATCGGGATATCCACCTCGACGTCGGCAAAGGTGCAGCCAAACGAATAGGCGTTGTTGCGGATGGTGTAGGTCGACTCGGCGGTGATGTGCTCGGAGTCCGCGGCGTTGTACTGCGCGGTCATCGCAAGCTCTTGAAGCGACATGAGCACCGCGCCGTCGCCCTTGCGGATGATGTTGCCGTCGACGATGTCCATATTGTCGACCGCCTGACGGGTGAGCTTTGTCGCGTACTGAAGAATTTTCTGCCGCAGGAGCGTCGCCGTCTGGCGGATGGAGAAGCCCGCGACGTAGGTCTGGCGGCTCGCGTAAGCGCCGAGGCCTGTGGGCGTGATGTCCGTATCCTGACAGGAGACGACGTGTACATCACGGTAGCTCGCAAGGCCGACGGCCTCGGCCGTCATCTGCGCATAGGCCGTGTCCGCGCCCTGCCCGATCTCCGTCTCACCGCACTGCATCGTCACCGTGCCGTCGAGATTCAGGAGCATGCGGTTCGAGGACGTTTCAAGCGAGATGGGATACACCGCCGTGTTGTACCAGAAGGCCGCCACGCCGATGCCGCGGCGGACGGGGCCGATGTCCTTGGCATACTCCTCGCGCTTTTTGTCGTATTCGATGTACTCCTTCCCCTTTTCCAGACATTCGCGGAAGGAATCGTAGTAATTTGTATTGCCCGAGAAGCCGTCGTGGAAGCCCTTGGGCATGATGTACTTCATGCGGTATTCGAGCGGCTCCATGCCGACGGCCTTCGCGCACTCGTCGATGTTCGCATCGTCCGCGAATGAGGCCTGCGGCATACCGTAACCGCGCATCGCGCCCGCGGCGGGGCGGTTTGTGTACACGGTGTAAGCGTCGCCCTCGAAATTGTCGCAGGGATAGATCTGCGGGAACGAGCCCATGGCCTTGGCGACGATTGAATGGCCGTGCGAGGCATACGCGCCCTGATTGGAGAAGCACTCGACCTTGCGCGCGGCAATCGAGCCGTCCTTATGGAGCCACGTGATGATATGGAAGCGGATCGAGTGGCGCACACGGTTACTGACGAATGTCTCTTCACGCGAGCAGTCGATGCGCACGCATTTTCCGTGCACCTGCGTAGAGCACCACGCGCACAGCGGCTCATAGAGCGCATCCTGCTTGTTGCCAAAGCCTCCGCCGATGTAGGGCTTGATGACGCGGATATCCGCCCACGGACGCCCGAGCGCCTGACCGACGATGCGGCGGATGATGTGCGGGATCTGCGTGGAGGACACGACGACGATGCGGCCATTTTCCTCGTAAGCGTAGCAGCCGTGGTTTTCAATGTGGCTGTGCTGCACGGTGGGGGTGTTGTACCAGCCCTCGACCTTGATGAGGCCGGGCTCTTTGATCGCCTGCTGATAATTGCCCTTGCGGATATCGGTGTGCTTCAGGATATTCCCCGGGAAATTTTCGTGGATGCAGGGCGCGTCGGGCTCCATGGCCTTCTGCACGTCGAGCACAAACGGGAGTTCCTCATATTCGACCTTCAGCGCGCGCACGCCCTGCATGGCCGAGACCTCATCCTCCGCAATGACGACCGCGACGTCGTCGCCGTAGTAGCGCACATGGCGGTTCAAAAGATTGCGGTCGGCCACGTCCTGATGCCCCGGGTCCATCGACCAGGGATGGCCCGCCGTCGGGAAGCAGTGCTCC
>ENA-UERS01000606-UERS01000606.1-human-gut-metagenome-genome-assembly--contig:-NODE-606-length-14795-cov-3.799361_pt1 | contig 14795 bp, 9 predicted proteins | sample MGYA00242991_ERZ507992 | MGnify/ENA primary metagenome ERZ507992 (study PRJEB26167, sample SAMN06115535) | human gut metagenome | host: Homo sapiens | place: China:Chongqing | collected 2015-10-24...
CTTGTGCGCCGTAAATTGCTTTTGCTGCGCAAAAGCATTTGCACAGGGGCAATTCACTTGCCCCTGTGCTTTTTAATGTCCTACAGGTTCCAAAAAAGGGAGACACACCACACGGTGTGTCTCCCTTTTTTGGAGCAGGGTACGGGAGTCGAACCCGCCTTAACGGCTTGGGAAGCCGCTGTAATACCGATATACCAACCCTGCTAACAGATGGAGTATATCATATTCTTCGTGTCATTTCAAGGCGAAATATTCATGTTGGCGCAAATCCTTTCATATTCTTTGCCAAACGAAGAAAGGAGCTCCGCCATGAAACGAATGTTCCCGATGATCCTGCTGTTCGCGCTGCTTTTGTGCGTGCCCGTGCGCGCCGACGAGCTCACGCTCGACGCCCCCTCCGCTCTCTTGATGGAAAAGCAGACCGGCACGGTGCTCTTTGCCAAGGATGAACACACGCCGCGCGAGCCCGCGAGCGTGACGAAGGTGATGACGCTGCTTTTAACCATGGAAGCCATCGACTCCGGCGCGCTTTCGTATGACGACACCGTCACAGGCAGCGCGCACGCCGCATCGATGGGCGGCAGCCAGATCTGGCTCAAAGAGGGCGAGCAGATGCACGTCGAAGACCTCATCAAGGCCGTGTGCGTCGTCTCCGGCAACGACGCGGCCGTCGCGCTCGGCGAGCACTTGGCAGGCAGCGAGGAAGCGTTTGTCGCGCGCATGAACGAGCGAGCCAAAGAGCTCGGCATGAACGACACGCACTTTGTCAACTGCACGGGCCTGCCCGCGGAGGGGCATGTCACCTCGGCCTACGACATCGCGCTCATGTCGCGCGAGCTCATTTGGCACCACCCCGACATCCGCCGCTTTACGACGATCTGGATGGACTCGCTGCGCGGCGGGGCGTCCATGCTCGTCAACACCAACAAGCTCGTGCGCTTTTACCCCGGCGCGACGGGACTCAAGACCGGCTCGACCGATTCGGCCAAATACTGCATCAGCGCGACCGCGGAGAAGGACGGCATGGAGCTCATCGCGGTCATCTTAGGCGGCAGCACGAGTGACAAGCGCTTTACCGACGCCAAGGCACTTTTGAATTACGGCTTTGCGGCGTACTCGCTCGTCACCGTCACTCCCGAATCGCCGCTGCCCGCCGTGCCCGTGACGCTCGGCACGCAGAAGACGGTGCAGAGCGTTCTGACGAGTGAAAACGCCCTGCTTCTCGAAAAGAGCCGCGCAAACGGCCTGACGCAGGCCGTCTCGCTGCCCGAGAGCATTGATGCGCCCGTCGAGGAGGGCGAGCCGCTCGGCACGCTCGACATTTTCGACGCAAACGGCACACCGGTCGCATCGCTTCCGCTGCTCGCGGGCGAGAGCATACCGCGCCTCACGTGGAGCGAGCTTTTCTGCCGCCTGCTCAAGCTCGCGTACTGCGGGGCGTAAGCTCTCTCTGTTTTCCACAAAAAGCGCTCCGATATTTTTCCGTTTTACGCTCATGCGTATAATTTTTAGCCTTTTTTCGACAAAGCATGCTTTTCTTGCTTGACAGAATCGAAAAAAGGTGTATACTGCAAACAATTTCATAAGTCTTGATAGAGGCGCGGCTGACATGAGTAGCCCCCGACAAAACGGCAGGAGACCGTGGGGTGCGAAAGGGGACGCCGCCGAAGGGTCGATAAAATCCCTGTTTTGTCGATACTTGGGTCGTCGGGAAATACCCGGCGGACTGTCGTCCGGAAGGACGGAGTGCTGTCATGATCGACGCGATCAGGAGCTTTGATGTGTTTCACATCGGTTGTTTGATGTTTTTGTGTTAAGTCATGATGGAAATCATGGCTTAATTTTTTTGCTCTGTGTTTGCGGCACAGGAAAGGAGAAACATCATGCAATTTGTCGGAACCTTCTGGGCGCTCGTGCCCCCCATCATCGCCATCACGCTGGCGCTGATCACCAAGGAGGCGTACTCGTCTCTCTTTATCGGCGTCGTGATCGGCGCGCTCTTCGCCTGCGACTTTGCCCCCGTCGCCACGATCGACATGATCGTCAACGATGGCATCATCGCTGCGATCGCGGACAACGCGGGCATCTTCCTCTTCCTCGTCCTGCTCGGCATCATCGTGGCGCTTGTCAACTTAGCAGGCGGCAGCGCGGCCTTTGGCCGCTGGGCGGAAAAGAACATCCACACCCGCGTGGGCGCGCAGCTTGCGACGTTCATCCTCGGCATCCTCATTTTCATCGACGACTACTTTAACTGCCTGACCGTCGGCTCTGTTATGCGTCCGGTCACCGACCGCCACCAGATCTCTCGTCCCAAGCTCGCCTACCTCATCGACGCCACTGCCGCTCCCGTGTGCATGATCGCGCCGATCTCGTCCTGGGCGGCCGCCGTGTCCTCCACGGCCGAAGACCTTGACACCGGCATTTCCGGCATCCAGCTCTTCATCCGAGCCATTCCCTATAACTTCTATTCCCTTCTGACATTCGTCTTCATCATCACGCTCACGCTGCTCAAGTTCGACTACGGCCCGATGCGTGGCTTTGAAGAGCGCGCCCGCAATACGGGTGACCTCTCCGGCAGCGCCGGCAGCACCGAGGAGAACGCCAACCCCAAGGGCCGCGTCATCGACCTTGTCATTCCCGTCATTATGCTCATCATCCTCTGCACCATCGGCATGCTCTACGTCGGCGGCTTCTTCGGCGCTGACACGTCCGGCTGCACCGATTACGCCGGCGACTTCATCGGTGCGTTCGGCAACACGGACGCGTTCGTCGGCCTCCCCTGGGGCGGCATCATCGCGCTGGTGCTCACGGTCATCTACCTCGTCGCCCGCCGCGTCGTCGGCTTCCGCGAGGCTATGGGCTGCATCCCCAAGGGCTTCCAGGCCATGATATCCCCGATCATCATCCTGACACTGGCCGTCTCCCTCAAGACCACGCTCAACGCGCTGGGTGCCGCAGACTATGTGCACGATCTGATGTACGCTGCCTCTGAGGGCCTTTACAATATGCTGCCCGCCGTCATCTTCCTCGTCGCGTGCGTGCTGGCCTTTGCCTCCGGCACGTCCTGGGGCACGTTCGGTATCCTGATCCCCATTGTCACAGCCATCTTCCCCAGCGACAGCGCGCTGCTCTACATCGGTATTTCCGCCTGCTGCGCGGGCGCCGTGTGCGGCGACCACTGCTCCCCCATCTCCGACACGACCATCATGTCCTCCGCCGGTGCGCAGGTGGAGCATGTCAACCACGTCGCCACGCAGCTGCCCTATGCCATCACCGTCGCGTGCCTGAGCTTTGTGTGCTTTGTGCTCGCGGGCTTTATCCAGAACTGGATCGTCTGCCTCGCCATCGGCGTCGTGCTGACGGTCGGCACGCTCTTCGCCATTCGCAATGTCGAGGCGCAAAAGGCGCGCATTAAGGATTAACTTGCTCTCCACTCTCTTTTCTCTCATAGGAACGGGGCGAACCGGTCGGTTCGCCCCGTTCCCCTTATATTCTCCGCTTTGCAATCCCTAAAAAGCATGGTATACTGAGTATAACACTTAACTTCGGAGGACGTTTCCATGAGTATTGTCGTGATGGGCGCGGTGTTTGTCGATATCAAGGGCTATCCCTTCTCTTCCTACATCCCCGGCGGGCGCAACGCGGGCCGCGTCGTGCAGGTGCACGGCGGCGTGAGCCGCAACATCGTCGAGGATATCGCGAACGTCGAGCTGCGCCCGACATTCGTGAGCCTTGTCGACGACACGAGCGCGGGCGCGGACGTTGTCAAAAAGCTCCAGAGCCACAAGGTCGACACGCGCTACATCCGCACAACGCCCGACGGCATGGGAACCTGGCTTGCGATCTTTGACAACGCGGGCGATGTGACCGCGTCGATCTCCAAGCGGCCCGACCTGAGCCCTATTGCCGACATTCTCGATGAGCAGGGCGACGAAATTTTCTCGCAGGCCGACAGCATTCTGCTCGAGATCGACATGGAAAAGGACATCGTCAAGCGTACGTTCGCGCTGGCGGAAAAGTACCGTAAGCCCGTCTACGCGGTCGTGTCCAACATGAGCATCGCCATCGAGCGGCGCGACTTTTTGCGCTCGGTGCACTGCTTCATCTGCAACCAGCAGGAGGCGGGCATTCTGTTTTCGGAAAATTACGACGGCCTCTCGCCCGACGAAATGCTCCCCATCCTGCGCGACAAAATTCGCGGCGCGCAGATCCGCCGCATGGTCGTCACGATGGGCGCGCAGGGTGCGGTGTTCGCCACGCTCGACGGCGAGGACGGCTACTGCCCCGCGAAAAAGGTCGACGTCAAGGACACGACCGGCGCGGGCGACGCATTTTTTGCCGGCGTGGTCATCGGCCAGACCTACGGCAAAACGATGATGGAATCCTGCGAGATCGGCACGCGCCTTGCCGCGTCCGTCATCACGACGGGCGAAAACGTCTGCCCGCGCTACCTGCCGAGCGAATTCGGGCTGGACGTCTCCAAAGTCGACGATGCGCAGATCGCGCTCGAGCTTTGATCCCGGCACCTATTAAATACAGTAAAAAGCGAGGGACGCTCACGCGTCCCTCGCTTTTTGTTCCTTTTTTCACTTTCCGCACAGCTGCGCGCGGTTCTCGTCCGCAAGGCGCAGCGCCGCGTCGCGGTCCACGCCGTAGGCAAAGCGGAACGCATACGGCTTTGTCATCGTGATCGCGCTCACCGTGCCGTCTTTCAGGTAAAACGCAATGTCGCGGACGTCATAGTTTCCGTCGTCCTGCGGCGTCTGCGGCTGCCAGACGTAGGCGCGGTCGAAGTCATACGCAGGCTCACTGTAGCCGCTTTCGTCGCTGTAGCCGTCATAGAGCTCGGACTCGTCTGCCGCGATGCAGTAAAGCGCTTCCGGGTATTCCGTCAGCAGCGCTTTCTCGCTGTCGCCGACCTTGACGCCGCGCGGCGTTCCCACGCCCACAGCGCCGGTGCGCAGATAGCTGATGACCTCGCGCCCTGTTTCAGGGTAGTAATCCGTCCCGACGACGAGCTGCGCGTCCGCATCGTAATGGCGCGCAAAGTCATAGGGCAGCATCCCGTCGCTGTCGTAGGTCGTATTCTCCGTTTTCCCGTTCGGCTCGTAGTCCGCCCCAAGGCTCAGGAAACCATCCGGCAGCTCCAGCGTAAAGTTCGCGTCCGGCTGCGGCTCGATCGTCAGGTCTTCCTCCTGCATCAGGGGTTCGTCCGGTGCGCCGTCCGGCGTTTGCTGCTTTTCTCCGCAGCCTGACGCCAAAAGCGTCAGCGCCGCCAACAGTGCAACAAGCAACAGTCCGGTGTTTCTTTTCATGTTTTTTCCTTTCTCACGGCTCTCGGCCCTTATGCTTCCTTCAGCTTTTCTTCCAGCAGCTTGAAGGCTTCATCCGCGGCTTCCTCGCGAACCTCTGCGCGGGACTTTACGCCGAAGTCAAAGCGCTCGGCGATTGTCTCCTCGGCAGAGGAAAATCCGATAAACACCGTGCCGACGGGATTTCCCCGCTCGTCGCGGTCGGGTCCAGCGACGCCCGTGACGCTGACGGCGCAGTCTGCCGTCGTCGCCTTGCGTGCGCCCTCGGCCATTGCGCGGGCGACGGGCGCGGACACCGCGCCGTACTCTTCCAGCATGTCCGCCGGAACGCCGAGCACGCGGTGCTTGACAATATTCGTATAGCTCACGACGCCGCCCATAAAGACGCCCGACGCGCCCGGCACATCCGTGATGCGCTTGGCAATGAGGCCGCCGGTGCAGCTCTCCGCCGCGGCGAAGGTCACGCCGCGCGCCTTGAGCGCTTCATAACAGCGCTGTTCGACTGTTTTTTCCGCCATAATAAGACTTCCTTTCAGAACTTGATGCGCACAAATTCACGGTTTGTCATCGCGCGGTCGATAAGGCCCTCGATATCAAGAACAGCCTCGGCCTCACGGACCTCGTCGAGGTTCGGCTTCGTGCGCGGATGACGCGGGGTGAAGACCGTGCAGCAGTCCTCGTAGGGTAAGATCGACGTATCGAACGTGCCGATCTTTCTCGACAAACGCACGATCTCTTCCTTATCCATGCCGATGAGCGGGCGCAGGACGGGCAGGTCGACCACGTCCTCGGTGACGCGCAGGGCCTCCATCGTCTGAGACGCGACCTGACCGAGGTTCTCGCCCGTGACGAGCGCCTTGGCCTTGACCTGATCGGCCACGCGCTGGGAAATGCGCATCATAAAGCGGCGCATGATGAGCGTGAAGAATTCCTCGGGGCAGTTTCTTCTGATCTCCTCCTGGATCTCGGTAAACGGCACGACCTGCACAGTCATCCGTCCGCACCAGGGCACAAGGAGTTTGGCAAGGGAGAGCACCTTCTCCTTCGCCGCGTCGGAGGTGTATGGCGGGGAGAAGAAGTGCACCATTTCAAGCTTGACGCCGCGCTTTGCGATCATGTAGGACGAAACGGGCGAGTCGATGCCGCCGGAAAGAAGGCTCACCGCCACGCCGCCCATGCCGATGGGCAGGCCGCCCGCGCCCTCTTCAGCGGGGCCGTGGACATAGGCCGCATCGTCGCGAATTTCGATATGCACGACGAGTTCGGGGGCGTGGACGTTGACCTCGCAGGTCGGGAACGCCTGATGCAGCGCGCCGCCGACCTGCTGGGAGATCTGGATTGACGTCAAGGGGAAGGTCTTGTCGGCGCGCTTACTCTCGACCTTGAAGCTCCTGGCCGTACGCATCTCGCTCTCAAGGTAATTTTTCGCCGCGGCGATGATCTTCTGGATGTCCTTTTCGCACGGCAGCGCCTTTGAAACGGCGATGATGCCGAAAACCTTTTTGCAGCTCTCAAACGCGGCCTCAATGTCGCACTCGTCGTCCTTGGGCTCGACATAGATGGTGCTCTGCTTGGAGTAGATGCGGAAGCTGCCGCATTTCGACACGCGGCGGTTGACGTTCGACATCAGCTTATCTTCGAAGCTGCGGCGGTTCAGGCCCTTGAGCACGACCTCGCCGAGCTTGCACAGGATCATTTCATGCATTGGTGTTGTTCTCCTCATTTATTATGGCCGCCCCCGCGCCGGCGGAAGATACGGCTGAATTTTCGTTGGTTTCGGATTTGGCAGGCTTTTTCCCTTTGCGGGTGAGCCCCAGTGTAAAGCACAGCGGCTCAACGGCGGCCAGCAGCGTAAGGGCAACGTAAAACAGCGTCCCATCAAGCAGCGCTTCCGCACCTGCGAGAGCCGGCAGCATCGGGATCTCCCAGATGGCTGCCGCCGCAGCACCTGAACCGCTAAAGGAAAGGCTCGATGACGGATGTGCCACCAGCGATGCGAGGTTCAGCACATAGAGCACGATTGCCGCGTTCCAGCAGCGGTTTTTGTCGATGCCCCGGTCCGGCCGCAGGCCCCAGCCGAGCAGGAACGAAAGCGCCGACACATAGACGACGCCGAGCGCGAGCCCGACGGGCGAGGCAAACGTAAAGGACGAGGTCGTCCCCGTGCCTCCAAACGCCGCGAACAGCAGGATAAGAGCCGCGCCCTGGGCGATATGGCTCAAAATGGAAAGCGCGCCAAACTGGATGTAGTCATACCTTTTCATCTCATTCACCCCTGTAAAATATCCGTGTTGCGGTACTGGATGGCCTCGGCCAGATGATGCGCCTCGATCTTCTCGCTGCCGTCGAGGTCGGCGATCGTGCGCGCCACGCGCAGCAATCTATCGTGGCTTCGGGCCGTGAGGCCAAGGCGCTCGAACGCGCCTTTTAAGAGCTTTTCGCCCGCGGCGTCCAGCGTGCAGAATTCGCCCACCATCGCGGGTGTCATTTGCGCATTGCAGGTGATGTTCGTGCCGGAAAAGCGCTGCTTCTGGATGTCGCGCGCGGCGTTCACGCGCGCTTTGACATCGGCGGAGGACTCCGCCTTTTCGCGCCGGCGCATGGCCTCGAACTCGACGCTCGGGACGTTCACGTGCAGGTCCATGCGGTCGAGCATCGGGCCGGAAATTTTTTCGACGTATTTTTCCACCTGCTGCTTGGTGCAGTGGCAGCGCCCCGAGGGGTGACCGTACCAGCCGCAGCGGCAGGGGTTCATCGCGCCGACGAGCATGAAGCGGCTCGGCAGCGTGATACTGCCCGCGGCGCGGGTGATGGTGACCTCGCCGTCCTCGATGGGCGCGCGCAGCACCTCGAGCACGTCGCGGTGGAATTCGGGGAGCTCATCTAAAAAAAGCACGCCGTGGTGCGCGAGCGAAATTTCACCGGGCTTGGGCGTCTGCCCGCCACCGGTCATCGCGGAGGCTGAGAGCGTGTGGTGCGGCGCGCGGAACGGGCGGTGCAGCAGCATCGGGTGCGAGCTGTCGGTCAATCCCGCGACTGACCAGATCTCGGTCGCTTCAAGTGCTTCCTTTCGCGTCATGTCGGGCAGGATCGACGGAAGCCGCCGCGCCAGCATGGATTTGCCCGCGCCGGGCGAGCCGATGAGCAGGATATTGTGTCCGCCCGCAGCGGCAATCTCCAGCGCGCGCTTGACATTTTCCTGTCCCATGACATCGGAAAAGTCGGGGCCGGTCTCGCTCGTCTGCTCCGCCTGCCACTTCGGCTGGGGCGAGAGCTTCTTTTCACCCTTCAAATGCTGCACGAGCGACACGACGTCCGGCACGCCGTAAACGGTCACGCCGTCGGCAAGCGTCGCCTCCGCTGCGTTCGCCGCGGGGACGTAGAGCGTCCTGATGCCCGCACGCGCCGCGGCCATCGCCATCGGCAAAACGCCGTTCACCGCGCGCAGCGTGCCGGTCAGCGACAGCTCGCCGACAAAGGCCGCGTCCTTCGCGGGGGGCTTTATTTCCTCCGCACAGGCGAGGATGCCGAGCAGGATGGGCAGGTCATAGAGCGTGCCCTCCTTTTTCCGACCCGCGGGGGCGAGGTTCACCGTGATGCGCGAGACAGGGAACTTCACACCGCAGTTTTTCACTGCCGCGCGCACGCGCTCGCGCGATTCCTTGACGGCCGTGTCGCCAAGGCCGACGATGTCAAACGCAGGCAGGCCCCCGGATAAAAAGCATTCCACCGTGACCTCGTAGCCCGAGATGCCCTGAAGGCCGAGCGAGCGCACCGCAGTGACCATACTGTTTTCCTCCCTCTTTCGCATCGAATCGTACAGTTTGCAATTAGTATAGCACATTTTTTGCATCAGGCAAATCCCCCTCCGCGCATTTTTGCACATTTTGCACAAAATCAATAAATCCTCGCAAAAGTTCTCGAAAAATAAAAGGAATTGAACCTATTATTGCAAAATAGTGAATGTTTTTGCGGGAACAAGGCGTTTACATAGCGAAAAAAGTGTGCTATAGTGTCACCGTTGAATTTTGCGTTCACGCGCAGAAGAACCGTTTTTTGACGGTGAAATAAATAGGAGGTTCATTTATGGCAAGAAAAATGAAATCCATGGACGGCAATAATGCTGCGGCTCACGTAAGCTATGCTTTCAGTGAAGTTGCGGCAATTTATCCCATTACGCCGTCCTCCCCGATGGCCGACCTGGTCGACCAGTGGTCTGCAAATGGCCTGAAAAACATCTTCGGCAGCCAGGTCAAGGTCGTCGAGATGCAGTCCGAAGCTGGTGCTGCCGGCGCAGTGCACGGTTCCCTCGGCGCCGGTGCTCTGACCACCACCTACACGGCCTCTCAGGGCCTGCTGCTGATGATCCCGAACATGTACAAGATCGCGGCTGAGCAGCTCCCCTGCGTGTTCCACGTCTCCGCCCGTACTGTTTCGACCCACGCGCTGAACATCTTCGGCGATCACTCCGACGTCATGGCCTGCCGCCAGACCGGTTTCGCCATGCTGTGCGAGGGCAACGTGCAGGAAGTGATGGATCTCTCCCCCGTGGCACACCTGGCCGCGCTTTCCGGCAAGGTCCCGTTCATCAACTTCTTCGACGGTTTCCGCACCTCCCACGAGATTCAGAAGATCGCCGTGTGGGATTACAAGGATCTCGCCGACATGTGCGACATGGACGCTGTCAAGGCGTTCCGCGAGCACGCCCTCAACCCCGAGCATCCCGCCATGCGCGGCTCCCATGAGAACGGCGATACGTTCTTCCAGCACCGCGAGGCCTGCAACCAGTACTACGACGCTCTCCCCGAAGTCGTGGAAAAGTACATGGGCAAGATCAACGAGAAGCTCGGCACCGACTACAAGCTCTTCAACTACTACGGCGCACCCGACGCTGACCGCGTCATCATCGCGATGGGCTCCATCTGCGACGTGGCCGAGGAAGTCATCGACTACCTCAACGCCCACGGCGAGAAGGTCGGTCTCATCAAGGTCCGTCTGTACCGCCCGTTCAAGGCTGAGCGCCTGATTGAGGCCATCCCCGCCACCGCCAAGAAGATCGCGGTCCTCGACCGCACCAAGGAGCCCGGCGCACAGGGCGAGCCCCTCTATCTCGACGTCGTCACCGCGCTGGCCAACGCCGGCATCACCGACAAGACCGTCATCGGCGGCCGCTACGGTCTCGGTTCCAAGGACACCCCGCCCGCTTCCGTGTTTGCTGTTTACACCGAGCTTGCCAAGGCGGAGCCCAAGCGTCAGTTCACCATCGGCATCGTCGATGACGTGACGAACCTCTCCCTGCCCGAAGACAAGAACTGCCCGAACACCGCAGCCGAGGGCACCATCGAGTGCAAGTTCTGGGGTCTCGGCGGCGACGGTACCGTCGGCGCGAACAAGAACTCCATCAAGATCATCGGCGACCACACCGACAAGTACGTCCAGGCCTACTTCCAGTACGACTCCAAGAAGACCGGCGGCGTGACGATCTCCCACCTGCGCTTCGGCGACAAGCCCATCCGCAGCCCCTACTACATCAACAAGGCCGACTTCGTCGCCTGCCACAACCCCAGCTACATCACCAAGGGCTTCAAGATGGTCAACGACGTCAAGCCCGGCGGCGTGTTCATGATCAACTGCCAGTGGGACTTCGATGAGCTGAACCACCACCTCAAGGCGGATGCCAAGCGCTACATCGCCAAGAACAACATCCAGCTCTACACCATCAACGCCATCGACCTTGCCATCAAGATCGGCATGGGCAAGCGCAACAACACCATCCTCCAGTCCGCGTTCTTCTCCCTCGCGAAGGTCATGCCCGAGGAGCAGGCCATCCAGTACATGAAGGACGCCGCGACGCACTCCTACCTGAAGAAGGGCCAGGACGTCGTCGATATGAACCACAAGGCCATCGACCTCGGCGCCACCGCCTACACCAAGATCGACGTTCCCGCCGATTGGGCGAACGCTGTCGACGCTGACGAGGCCGTCTCCTACGAGGGCAAGGCCGAGCTCGTCGAGCAGGTCAAGAACATCCTCGATCCCGTGGACAAGATGGACGGTGACAGCCTGCCCGTTTCCGCCTTCATGCCTCACGTGGACGGCCAGTGGGAGCTCGGCGCTGCCGCTTATGAAAAGCGCGGCGTTGCCGTTTCCGTTCCCACGTGGGACGAGACGAAGTGCATTCAGTGCAACAACTGCGCTTACGTCTGCCCGCACGCCACCATCCGTCCCTTCGCTCTCACCGAGGAAGAGGCCAAGAATGCTCCTGCCAATGCCAAGATCGTCGACATCAAGGCCGGCAAGGGCAAGGGTGTTTACAAGTACACGATGGCCATCTCCCCGCTCGACTGTATGGGCTGCGGCGTTTGCGTCGGCCAGTGCCCGGTCGGTGCTCTGACCATGGTCGGTCAGGAGAGCGAGCTTCCCGAGCAGGATGTGTTCAACTACTGCGTCTCCAAGGTCTCCGACAAGAAGGACATGCAGGATCTCACCGTCAAGGGCAGCCAGTTCAAGCAGCCCATGCTCGAGTTCTCCGGCTCCTGCGCAGGCTGCGCCGAGACCAGCTATGCCCGTCTCGTCACTCAGCTCTTCGGCGACCGTATGTACATCTCCAACGCCACCGGCTGCTCGTCCATTTGGGGCGGCCCCGGCGCTACCTCTCCGTACTGCACGGATAAGAACGGCCACGGCCCGGCATGGTGCAACTCCCTGTTCGAGGACAACGCCGAGCACGGCTTCGGTATGTATGTCGGCCAGGAGAAGATCCGCGAGGATCTGATGGCCAAGACCGAGCAGCTCCTTGCCATCGAGTGGGCACAGCCCGCACTGAAGGAAGCCGCTCAGAAGTGGCTCGACACCAAGGACGACGGCAACGCCAATGCCGAGGCTGCGAAGGAATACGTCGCGGCCCTGCAGGCGAACATCGCCACCGTCGACGAGCTGGCCGCTGTGCCCAAGTTCGCTGAGCACGCCGCCGAGCTCAAGGCCAAGGGCGAGAAGTTCTGCGACTGCGATGCCTGCAAGCTCGTTGCTGAGATCCTCGACAAGAAGGATTACCTCTCCAAGAAGTCCGTTTGGATCTTCGGCGGCGACGGTTGGGCTTACGATATCGGCTTCGGCGGCGTGGACCACGTGCTTGCTCAGAACAAGAACGTCAACGTCTTCGTCTTCGATACCGAGGTCTACTCCAACACCGGCGGTCAGGCTTCCAAGGCTTCCAACATCGGTCAGGTCGCTCAGTTCGCGGCTGCCGGTAAGGAAACCAAGAAGAAGAGCCTTGCTGAGATCGCGATGAGCTACGGCTACATCTACGTCGCGCAGATCGCCATGGGCGCCAACCCGGCCCAGACCATCAAGGCCATCACCGAGGCTGAGGCTTACAACGGCCCGTCCCTGATCATCGGCTATAGCCCCTGCGAGATGCACTCCATCAAGGGCGGCATGATCAACTGCCAGAAGGAAATGAAGAAGGCCGTCGAGTGCGGCTACTGGAACCTGTTCCGCTTCAATCCCGCGGCTGACAAGAAGTTCACGCTCGACTCCAAGGCTCCTGCCGGCGGTTACCGTGAATTCCTGATGAACGAGGCGCGCTACAGCCGCCTGACCCGCGAGTTCCCCGAGCGTGCGGAGGGTCTCTTCACCCGCAACGAGGACGCGGCCAAGGAGCGTTACGAGCACCTCACCAAGCTCATCGACCTGTACGACAAGCAGTAATTGCTGCTTCTACCGTATTGAAAAAGGAGCATCCGAAAGGATGCTCCTTTTTTGCGTTATTTTATGTTATTTTATGTCTGCATTCAGCAGCTTTTCGCTGATCGTATCCATCTGCGCCTGACTCAGTGTGCCGGTCAATGCGCTGCCACCTATGCGCACGATGCGCTTGCCGCGCGTCAGGACCCACGAGACACCCCAGCTGTCGCTTTCGGTATCGAAGGCCCGCCACGCGCAATCCGCTCCCCAGGGCGCAGCGTCCACCTCACGGTATTCCCAGTTCCGGAAGGGGTAGTGCGTGCGGTAAAAGGTCACCGTGTAGTTCTGGTAGTATTTCAGCTCGCCGTCCAGACAGGCGTCGAACAGCGGCGCAAATTTCACGTCGGTGACCTCGTAGTTCAGCTCCGGCGCGTCGTCCTCATCGCCCGTGCGCATCCTCTGCGCACCGCGGACCTGAGATGCCAGCGGCGAGGATTCCTCCGCCAGCTCGCAGGAATAGCGGTCATAGTCTGTTTTGGTCAGGTCCTGCACATAGAGCGGCAGCGGATCATCGTAGGCGTAGTAAAACGATGTCTCGCCATTGGACCACGTGACCTCGTAGCGCGTGGCGTTTTCGGGTGTCTGGTCGAATTGTCCGTTTCTGACGCTGCGCAAGTAGGTAAACGAAAAAATGAACGAGAGGATCAGCACCGATACCAGCGTGATACCCCTGTTTAGCTCTGCGCTGCCACCGCGACGCTTGAGCAGCCCCTTGATTCCCCAAATCAATGCGTCCAGCAATACAATACCCGTAAGGATGGCAAGGTAAGTCCCCCGTCCTTCCTTGTCACTGTACAAAACAACGGCACAGCCCATCACCAGCGCCAAGAGCGCCAGCATCTGTAACACAGGATGTGAGCGCGTCGGCAGGAATCTTCCAAGCTCGGCTTCGCGCTTCGCCCTGCGCCGCCAGAGGTAGTAGCCACCAAGCTCCAACGCACACAGCAGGAACAGGAGCACAGAATCCAAAATGGCCGAGAGCGCGCTTAAGCGGGAAAGCGCCGCCGCGAAATCCCTGATAAAGCTCTTACGCATGTCAAAAAATATCCACAGCGCGAGCGCCAGCATCAAAAACCAGGCGATGAGCTGTTCCTTTTTCATCGACCGGTGCAGCGTTTCCACCTGAAGCGCCGCGTCCGTCTCGATGGGCACAGCGTTTGCGTCTTCGTTGTAGAAAACGTTCATCTGTGCGCGGCTTGCAGCCTTGTTCCACCCCGCCTGCGCACAGAAATCATAGAACGTCAGCTCGCCCTCGCTCGGCTTCGTCGGGTCGAATTCCGAGGCCTCGGAGTAGTAAACAACAGCAAAAAGCAGCGCCTGCGGCTCAATGCGCCGGTAGCGCCAGAAATAGCCGAGCTTTTCAATGAGCCAGCCCTGCGCCGCCATTTTCTCGAAGTGCTGCTCCATGCCCGTATGGTCGTAAAACGAATAGAAATTGTACTCATATTTTGTTTTTAGCATCGCTATCCCTCGCTTTCTCTCATTTCTCGCCGCCCGCAAGGGGCGTTATCTCTCAAATAGCTTCTCGTAGTCCCGCACCTGTGCTTGCAGACGCTCCACCTCGTTTTGCAGCAGCGTTTCACCCTCCGCTGTGAGCTGATAGCTGCGCCGCCGCCCCTCCGCGCGCGTCTCGACGATGTACCCCGCCGCCAGAAACTGCTCGAGCAGGTTGTAGAGCGTCCCCGGGCCGACGGCCACACGCCCGCCCGTCAAGTCGTTCACGCGCGCCATCACGTC
>ENA-UERS01000623-UERS01000623.1-human-gut-metagenome-genome-assembly--contig:-NODE-623-length-14485-cov-3.016588_pt1 | contig 14485 bp, 9 predicted proteins | sample MGYA00242991_ERZ507992 | MGnify/ENA primary metagenome ERZ507992 (study PRJEB26167, sample SAMN06115535) | human gut metagenome | host: Homo sapiens | place: China:Chongqing | collected 2015-10-24...
AGAGGATGGCCTTGTCGTAGTATTCGAGTGCCTTGTCGAACTTCCGCTCGAGACGGTACGTTTCGGCGATGTAATTATACGCGCCCGCGATGCTGATGACATAGCGGCCCTCGCCGTCCGCGTCGAGTGATTCAAAAAAGCTGATGGAGCGGTCGAGCCAACTGCGGCACTTGTCGTATTCGCCGATCATCAGGTACATGAGGCCCTGTAGGCGCAGGAACTTACCCCAGTCCGGCGTATTTTCCAAACGCGATTTATACTGCATGCCAAGGCGCAGATGCTCACGCATGACGGGAAGATCATAGGTCTGGATGGCATAGTAGATGAACTGCAAATGCGCGTTCGCGGCCATCTGCCAGTCGCCCGCGGTGGTACTGCTCTTGAGGAGCTGGCCGACAACGGGGAGGCCCGCGTCGTATTCGCCGCCGTGGATGTAGTAGCGGCTTTCGACGTACAAGAGCTGACGCTCGAGCTGGTCGAGCTCCTTGGCGTTTGCGCCGAACTGCGTGGAGCGCAGCGAGGCAAGCTCGCGCTCGAGGATCTGAAAGTAGCCGGTCAGACCATCCTCCTTGACTGTCAGTGCGTCCGAGCCGTCGGTCAGGATCGGCATGAGCTCATAGCACATACCGGCAAATGCGTCAAGGGAAAGCACTTTATACTTGAAGGCTTTGAAGGTATCGCCGCCTGTGGTGAAGTGCTGCACGAGCTGGTCGTAGAGGTCGGTCGAACCGTCGCTGCCGAGCTGCGCCTCCAGATATTGCGCGGCGCGCAGATGCAGGATGCGGCGCGCGGACTCGGACTGGCGCTGCGAGAGCATCGCCTTCACGCGCTCGTGTGTGAACGAATAGCCGAGCACCTTGCCGCGCGTGGATTCGGTGAGCAGATTTTTCTGCTTGAGCTGGTCGCAGAGGTACAGAAGCTCCAGCGGCGTTTTTGTCAGAAGAGAGGTGAGAATGTCGAACGGCGCCCAGTCGCGAAAGACCGAGATGACGTCGAGTACCTGCAATTCATCGGACGAAAGGCCCGCGAGGCGCATCTGAATGATGCTGTCCGCGCTGGCAGGGATGTTTTTGAGCCCATTCGACTCGTTCATCGAGTCGAGCAGCTGCACGAGGAAGAGGCCATTGCCCTCCGTGCTCTGGTAGAGGTTGTCGATCTCCTTTTGCGAGTAGCGGCCCGGGGCGTAGAAGTTGACGAAGCGCGTTGTCTCCTCCTGCGAAAAGGCGTCGATATTGTACACGTCGAGCAGCTTGTCGCGCACGGCGTTGTTGAGCACCTGCTGGGCGTAAGGCTGCAAAATGTCGCGGCTCGTGCAGATGATCGTGATGTTCGTGCTGCGCAGGCGGTGCAGCAGCATCGAAAGGAGGTCGGCGCTGTTGTTGTCGATCCAGTGGATGTCCTCCAAAATGAGCAGCACCGGCACCTTTTTGGCGACCGTCGACAAAATGAGCAGCGTGCTCTCAAGCGCGGCGAGATAATCTGCGCCCGCGGGATAGTCGCTCGAAATGCCGGAGAAATTGTGCTGGCATTCAACGGACAAGCAGGGGAAGAGGCCCGCGGCGGTCTTAATGTAAACATCCGGAATATGGATATTTTCGGATTCGAATTTTGGGATGAGCTGGAGCATGATCGTGTTCCACGGGGCGAGCACGGTGTTCATCTCGGACTGGTAGCACGAGGCCTGGCAGATCGCCCAGCCGGAAAAATCGTACTGGTGCAGGATGTAGTTGATGAGGTATGTCTTGCCGACGCCCGTCTTGCCCTGAATCAGCGCGCAGATCTTGTCGCTTTCAAGACGCGAGCCGTTGCACAGCGATACGAGCTTGTGCAGCACCGCGTCCTTGCCGATGAGCTGCTGGTCGCTGCCGACCTCAAGCTTGTAGGTCGAGGTGTTCCACGCGTCGACGATCTGATAGTAGAGTGCGGAGGTCTCCTTGAGCGGGGAGATGCTGAATTCGTCGGAAAGGTTCTTACAGAGCGTATGGTAAAGGCCAAGTGCTTTACGAAATTTCTTCTGGTCGCGGTAGACCTGCATGAGCGTGGAGAACGCGCTTTCCTCCAGCGGGTCGATGGCGATGTACTCCGTGCCGTATTTTTCGGCAAGGTCGAGCTTACCGGCGTAATACGCCTCCTTTTCCGCCGCCAAAAGCTGATGAAGGTACTGCGACTGATAGAGATTGCGCTGATCGCTCAGCCATGCGTCAAACGCGGAGGAGTGGGAGACATTGAAGTCCTTCAGAAATTCCCCGTGATAGGCGCTGAGCATGTCGCCGCGCTCAAAATCGTAGACATCGCAGGCGATCTCAACGTCGGCGGAGAATTCAACGATCGAGCGCTGGCCGGGGACGAAGGGATCGAAGGCAAACGCCTTGCGGATGGTGTAGATCGCGTGGCGTAGATTTTTGAGCGCTGTGGCGGAATCGGTATCCTCGTAGAGCAGGCCGATGAGCTCGCTGCGGGTGGTTTTGCGCTTGAGGATCAAATAGTACAAAAGAGCGTCGGCTTTTTTATAGGGGAGCGTGATCTCCCGCCCGTCGACGGAAACGGCGGGCGTACCGAACAGTTTTGCGTTTAACTCAGGCATGTCAAGGCCTCCCAACAGAAATAACACGTTAGTGCAGTAAACAAAGATAGTATACTCAAACCGTTGAAAAATAGCAAGTACTTCGACGAAAATACGATATTCTAAGCGAAAAATAACGCTATGGTCGAATACCTCAACGCTAATTCAACGCGCGTATGATATAAAGGCAGCATCAAAATAGTACGGGTCTGCCTTTTGCTGCCCGTTTAGTTTAGGAGGCATCCATTTGAATTACGTTGGAACAGCGCGTCCGATCCACGACGCCAAGGGCAAGGCCACGGGGTATAGCAAATACGCCGGCGACATTTCACTGCCCAATATGGCGTATCTCTGCATGCTCCACAGCAAGATCCCGCACGGCTATGTCAAGGCGGTCCACGCGGAAAAGGCGCTGGCGCTTCCGGGGGTTTATGGCGTTTATCACTGCCTGAACACCACCGACCGCAAGTATAACCGCTACCGCTCGAACTTCGACCAGTCATACTTACCGAACGAAGAGTGTGCGTTCAACGATTACGTGCGCTTTGTGGGCGACAAGATCGGCGTGGTCGCGGCCTGCGACCAGGAAACAGCGGAGAGAGCCGCGCGTCTTGTCGAAGTAGAGTATGAAGAGCTCCCGTTTTCCATCGGCTTTGATGATACGCTCGCGGGCAAGAATTGTCTGGACGGCGAAACACCCGTCCGCGACGAATATGAGCTGGATGTCGGCGAGAAGCAGGGCAACGCCGAGGGGCTCATTGAGGTGTGCAGCACGATGGAGCTGCCGCGCCTGCATCACGCCACGATGGAGACACACGCCTGCATTGCCGACTATGACCCCTATAGCGACATGCTGACCGTCTACTGCCCGAACCAGGCCGTGCACGGCATTCGTACCGTGCTCGCGGACTTCTTGGAGATGCCGGAGAGCCATGTACGCGTCGTTAAGGCGACGATGGGCGGCTCGTTCGGTGCCAAGCAGGAGTGGTTTTTAGAGCCCGTCACGGCGCTCGTCGCCAAAAAACTCTGCCGCCCCGTCAAGCTCGTCTATTCCCGCGGCGAGGCGATGACCGACACGATCGTGCGCGGCGCGATGCGCATGAGCGCGCGCGGCTACTACATGCCCGACGGCGAGATGAAGGAAATTTACTGCGATGTGACGCTCGACGCGGGCGCTTACATCGGCAACGCGGGCGACTATGTCCGCGCGCTGGCCGGTAAGCCGACGCGCTGCTACCGCATTCCATACATGCACTATCATGGACAGGTCATCAGCTCGAATTCGCCGGTCTCCGGCGCGTTCCGCAGCTGGTCGGCGGCAGAAGAGGCGCTGATGATGGAGCGCCAGCTCGACGCCGCGGCGGAAAAGCTCGGCATGGACCGCCTTGCGATTCGCCTCAAGAATGTGGCGCGCAGCGGGGAAGAGGACAAGAAACTCCGCCTGTCGCTCGAAGACATCCGCATCGGCGATGCGATCACACTCGGCAGCGAAAAGTTCGGCTGGGACAAGCTGAAAGCTGAGGACGCGGCGTTCAACGCCTCCCAGCAGCGCTACCGCAGGGGCGTCGGCATCGGGATCGGCGGTCACGGCAACACATACTTCCCGCGCTTCAATGACTACGGCGAGGGCAGCATCAGCTTAAATGCCGACGGATCGATGCAGGCGAATTTCACCCTGCACGACCACGGCTGCGGCACGGTGACGGCCATGCGCATGATCGCTGCCGAAGTGCTGAAGGTGCCCGAGGATAAAATTTACATGACCGAGGGCGACACCGCGGTCACGCCCATCGACTACGGCTGCTTTGCCAGCCGTACGACCTATGTGGTCGGCCGCGCTGTGCAGGATGCGGCAAATGCGCTGAGAAAGAAGATGCTGCACGCGGCGTCGGAGCTTTTAGACGTTCCCGAGGACGAGCTGTTCTTAAACGACAGCCATATTCTTCGCGTGGGGCAGGACGAGCCGCTCCTTTCGTTTGCAAAGCTTGCCAAAAAGAGCATGCACACCCACGCCGGCAACCTGACAGCCTACGCAAGCTATTCGAACGTGACGAACCCCGGCGTGACGGGCGCGCACTTCGCCCATGTCGAGGTCGACACCTGGACGGGCTTTACAAAGGTGCTCGACTATCTCGCCGTGCACGATATCGGTCAGGCCATCAACCCCGGCCTGTGCGAGGCGCAGATCCAGGGCGCGGTGCAGATGGGCTGCGGCGCGGCGCTGCGCGAAAAGATGACCATGCAGAAGGACGGCCGCTGCACGGAGAGTTTGTCCAAATATCATCTGTTCCTTGCAAACGACCTGCCGAACATCCGCGTGGAGCTTTTGCAGGACGGACGCTCGAAGGAGGGCCCGTTCGGCGCGAAATCCATCGGCGAGGTCTGCTATGTGCCGGTCGCTCCGGCGGTGTGCGGCGCGGTGAACGACGCGCTGCACGCGAACCTCTCGGTGCTGCCGTATGATCCCGACTGCATTCTCAAATATCTGGCGGAGGTGAGAGAGAACCATGACGCTTAATTTTATTGTAAACGGAAAGCCCGTCACGCTCGAGACCGAGCCTGACCGCCGCCTGCTTGACATCCTGCGCGAGGACCTGCACCTCACGGGTACGAAGGAAGGCTGCGCGGAGGGCGAATGCGGCGCGTGCACGGTGCTGCTCGACGGCGAAGCCGTCCACTCCTGCCTGACCGCCGCCATCCAACTCGAAGGCCGCGAGGTCACGACGATCGAGGGTCTTGCCGAAATGGGCTCGCTCGATATCATCCAGACCTGCTTTGTCGAAGAGCTTGCCATCCAGTGCGGCTACTGCACGCCCGGCATGATCATGTCTGCCGAGGCGCTGCTGCGCAAAAATCCTGACCCGACGGAAGATGAAATTCGTCTGGCGCTCTCCGGCAATATCTGCCGGTGCAGCGGCTATGTCCAGATCGTGCGCGCGGTCAAACGCGCTGCGAAGGAGAGGAGGGAAGCGCGGTGCAGAGCTTAACGCCCAAAACGCTTGCCGAGCTCGCGCAGGCGCTTTCCGCCGCCACGGAAAAGGCGAAGATCATCGCAGGCGGCACAGACTTTATCATCAAGGAGCGCGCGGGCAAGTTCGCGCCCGACCTTTTGATCTACCCCGGCTTCATTCCGGAGCTGAACACCATTACGAAAGAAAACGGCGTACTGCGCATCGGCGCGGCCGTGCCGATGAACGGCATCACCGCTGCGCTCAAGGACGACAAGGCGTTCTGCGCCATCGCGGACGCGGCGTCCGATGTCGGCTCGCCGCAGATCCGCGCCAAGGGCACGATGGCGGGCAACCTCTGCAACGCCTCGCCCGCGGGCGACATGCTTCCGGTCTCGTGGCTGTATGATGTGCAGCTTGAGCTGATGAACGCGGACGGAACGGCGAGTGTAACGTCGGTGAACGGCTTTATCACCGGCCCGCAGAAGACGATCTTGCGCCCAGATCAGGCCGTGACAGCCATTCTGATCAACTTAAAGCGGTTTGAGGGCTTTGTCAGCGCGTTCCATAAGATCGGTTCGCGCGAGCGCGTGTCCATCTCCCGCGAGGGACTGGCCGCCGCTGTTAAGCTGGACGAAAACGGCAGGGTCGAACAGGCGAGACTGTCGCTCGGCGCGGTCGGCGGCACGCCGATCCGCGTGACGGACGCAGAGGAGTATATGCGCGGCCGCGTGCTCGATGAAAAGCTCGTCGAAGAGATCACGCCGATGGTTGCCGAGACCATCCACAACAACTGCCGCCCGGCAAACCGCCTCTATAAGACTGAGGCCGCCCGCGGCCTGACGGCGGATACCTTCGCCAAGCTGATGAGCCGCCTGTAACGCGAAAAACAGCATAGAAAAAGGACGCATCCGGTCGGATGCGTCCTTTTTCATTTGCGATTGTATGTTACGCGCGCTCGGCCTCTTCGATGACCTTGAGCAGCGAGCCGTCCTTGATGACCTGATAGGACTTTTCAATGTCGATGCTGAGGTTGCGGTCGGCATCGTAGTAGGGAATAGTCTTGCGGTAGGCGTCCTTGAGAGGACCGGTGACCTTGCCGAGCTTGAGCAGGTTGTCAGCGCGCTGGTCGCGGCGCATTTCGACGGCCTGAGCGGCGTGCATCAGCTCCATGCCGAGCATGTAGCGCAGGTTGTCGACGATGCGGAGAGAACGCATACCGGCAAGCGGCAGGTTGCTGGCGTGATCTTCGATGCCGTTGGCAAACGAAGTGATGTCGAGCGTCGTCGTGTTGGCGAGCCAACGGTTCTCGGCGTCGAGCGCGGCGAAGGTCTTCTGTATCGTGGAGAACGCGATGGTCTTGACCTCGTGCGGCGTCAGGAAGCGGTTGAGCCCCGTGAAGCCCGGGTCGACGATCTTGTAGAGGCGGTTCGTAATGGCGTGGGACATGTGGCACAGCGCCGCGGCCAGCATGTCGACGCCGAGAGAGAGGGTCGTTACCTCGAAGTTCGGGCTGACGGATGTGGTTCCCTCCTCATAGAGGATGCAGGGGTTATCGTCCGTGCGGTTGATCTGGAGCTCGAGGATCTTCTTGACGTACTCAAGAGAATCGTAGACAGAGCCGTTGATGGCCGCGCCGCAGCGGAAGGAGAGGGGATCCTGCAGCGCGCGCTTGGAATCGGGATGCTCAAGATAGCTGCCCTCGAGGAAGCGGCGGCACTCTGCGGCACAATGGATCTGACCGGGCAGGCCACGCACCTCGTTCACGCGCTCGCCGAGCGGCTGGAGGCCGCCGTTGAGACCTTCGAGGTGCAGGCAGTAGATGGCGTCGCTCAGCTTGATGAGCTCTTCGACCTCCTTGACGAGCAGGACCACCATGGATTCGCCCTGCGCGTTCGAGGAGACGATGGAAAGGCCGTCCTTCGGGCCGAGGATCGCGGGCACGATGCCCTCGGCGCGCATGGCGTCGATCGCGGGAATGATCTCGCCGTGATATTCGACCTCGCCCTGGCCGATCATGGCCTGACCGATCATGCTCATCGTGCTCACGTCACCCTCGCCGACGGCGCCGCGGCGCATGGCGCGGGGATGGATGCCGCGATTTAAGAACTCCTCATACATTTTAAGAATGTTCGAGGCGATACCCGTGCGGCCGCAGAGGGCGGTGTTGAGGCGGATGCACATCATCGCGCGCACTTCTTCGACGCTGGCAAACGGCGCAACGCCGAGGGAGTGGCTGTTGATGAGGTTGCGGTTGTACTGCTCGAAAAAGTCCTGGCTGAATTCGCGGTCCTTGTTCCAGCCCACGCCGTGGTTCAGGCCGTAGACGGGCTTGCCGTCAGCCGCCATGTCAAAAAGCACCTGGCGGGATTTGTCGACGAGGGGGATGACCTCAGGGTCGATCTGCACGGGGCGGCGGTCATAAACGACGGAGTAAAGATCCTCCAGCGTCAGGTCTTTTCCGTTTAAGATCAGAGTTTCGCTCATTTTGTAAAAACCTCCTTGCGGTAAATAAAACAAATTGTTGTCACTTTGATTGTTTATATTATAATAGTGAACCGTCAAAACAGCGTTGAAAATTATGAAAGAAAAAATTTACCCCGTTCAAACGATTCAACGTTTTTCCAACTTTACTGTGCTATAGTATCGACATCACGGGAAAAGCAGCGGATTTTGCGGAAAGGAAGACGCAGAAGATGTGTATCCCGTATCAAAACCGTGCGGAGAGACGGCAGATCACTCCGCAGCAAAACAACAGGAGGAGAAAATGCTTACACTGATTGACAATATTACTATTGTCCTGTGCGTGGTCGGCATCTTCGCCATCAGCGTCTTCATGAGCAAGAAGAACACTGATATGGAAGCCTACTATCACGCAAACAAGGCTCTGCCTTGGTCTCTCGCGGTCGGTACGATCGCTGCATCCTGGTACGGCGGCAACGGTACGATCGGTACGGTCGGCTATGTTACCACCATGGGCCTTTCCGCATTCTTTATCTGGTCCATCGGCGCGCACCTTGTGCGTTTCCCGCTGGCTCTGTGGGTTGCTCCCCGCATTTCCGTCAAGGTCAACTCCACGATGACCGAGCTGCTCGACCGTTTCTACGGCCGCATTGCTTCCTTTATCGGCGCGATCGTCCTGCTGGCGACCTGCCTCTCCATCTCTGAGATCGGCGCCTGCGGCTATGTCGGCGTTGCTGCGTGGAACATGAACAAGTTCCTCGCCGCGGCCATCGTCATTGCCATTTCCATCGGCCTTTCCTGCGTTGGCGGCCTGCTCGGTGTCGCCATCACTGATATGATCTTCTTCTTCCTGATGATCGTATCTGTCGCTTTTGTCTTCCCCAGTGCGTTCTACGGCGTGGGCGGCTTCGCTGCTCTCGACGAGATCTTCAGCACGGTTGATCCCTCGATGATGACCCCGTTCGGCGGCATCCCTCTGGGCCGTGCCATCGTGCTGATCCTCATCTGCATCAACGTCTATAAGGATCCCGCATTCTATCAGCGCTTCACCGCTTCCAACGGTCCCAAGACCGGTAAGCGCGCGATGCTGACCTGCTTCTCCATCTGGCTGAGCATGGACGTTTGCCTGATGTTCACCGCTATCGTCATCCGCGCGATGGATCCCGCGCTGACCGTCCAGCCCGAGGTTGCTTACATGCAGCTCGTTCTCAGCGGTCTGCCTCCCGTTGGCCGCGGCCTGTTCGTCTTCGCGATGCTCGGTGCCATCATCTCCACGATGGATACCTACTATCTGGTTGGCGGCGAGATCGTGTCCAACGATATCATCGGCGTCCTGCGCAAAAAGCCCCTTACCGACAAGCAGTCCATCTTCATTTCCCGTATTGCCTGCGTGGTGTTCGGTGTGATCGGCCTGAGCGTTGCGTTCAAGTTCAAGCTGGTCTATGATGCGATGATCCTTGTCACGAGTCTCTCCATGTCTGCGCTGTTCGTTCCCATGATGGCTGCCATCATGTACGATGGCAAGAAGACCAACATGTCTGGCCTCTGCTCCATGATCGTTGGTATCCTCTCTTGGCTCTGGTTTGACTTTAATCCCCTCAGCATTGAAGCCCTCGGCGGTAACGTCGATCCGATGCTCGTGTCTCTGCCTATTTCTTTCGTAGCGTTCCTCATTGGCAACCAGTTCGGTAAGGTTCTCAACACCGGCTTTGCCAAGCCCGACGGCGTGAACATTGAGAAGGGCATGATCATGACCTCCTCCGGCCCCGTCAGCGAGGAAGAGTACAAGAAGGAGATCAAAGTCGAGTGGCTCGGCATCGACGGCGCTCTGTGCCTTGTCTATGTGGCGCTGGCCGCGTTCTACAGCTTCGGCATCATCAACCGTATCGACTGGATCATCGGTTGGGTCGCCCCGCTGGTTGCCGGTATCTCCACCACCGCGATCTTCCTGCGCTATCTGTATCAGGTCTTCACCTTCGGTAAGACTCCTGCTCAGAAGAAGTAATTCAAATGCTCCAAGAGAAGGCAGACCTTTCCGGGTTTGCCTTCTCTTGCTCTATCTTTCGCTGATCTGGCGGGCGATAGGGCAGGTCATTCCCTTAAAAGCGGGCCGAAAGCGGCTCCTTAAAAAATTTTTATTGATAGCGTTGAAATATAAACGCGAATTAAACGATGGCGTGTTATACTACCATCATCACAACGGAGGCGCAGAAGTTCCTCCCTCCGGAATTTGAGAGGTGCAATATGTCTGAAGTAGATACCATCAAAAACGTCACCATCGTCGGCATTGGCACGCAGGGGTCGATGATCGCTTTCCGCAACGCGCTCTACGGCAAGAACGTGACCGGCTACAGCCGCACGCAGCCGTCGATCGACACCTGCAAGAATAAGATTGAAAAGTGGCTCGCTCACTTCATCGAAGAGGGGAAGCTGACAAAGGACGAGGCCGACGCTGTCCGCGACCGCATCCATTACGCGACGACGCTCGAAGAGGCCTGCAAGGACGCTGACCTCGTCGTTGAGAACGTGCCGGAGAAGATTGAAGTCAAGCAGGCGGTCTTCAAGCAGCTCGACGAGGTCTGCCCGAAGCACTGCTATCTGAACTCGAACACCTCCTCGCTCCTGATGAGCGATATCTATAAGGATGTGAGCGACGAGCGCAAGGCCATGACCTTCTCTGTCGACCACGACGACCCCATCCGCAACAGCTATCTGGAGATGATGTGGAACCCCAGCACGTCCGAGGAGACGAAGAAAGCCGCCATCGCGCACTATCGTACTCTCGGCTTTGAGCCCGTCATCACCGAGCGCGAGATCAAGGGCTACTCCATCAACCGCGTGTGGCGCGCCGTCAAGCGCGAGTGCCTGTACCTGTGGGCCAACGGCTATGTCACCGACGTCGCCGAGTTCGACCGCGGCTGGATGACCGAGTGGCACAGCAACATCGGCCCGTTCAAGCTGATGGACCTCATCGGTCTTCAGACCATCTACAACATCGAAAATTCCTACTACGCCGCCAGCGGCGACGAGCGCGACAAGCCGCCCGCAAAGCTCAAGGAAATGATCGACGCGGGCCACCTCGGCATGAAGACCGGCCAGGGCTTCTACTCCGGCTACGACACCGAGGCCGGTAACCTGGACGTCGGCAAGAAGTAAGCAGGGGAGAGGTCCATGAAACTCACGGATCACCAGCAGAAAATGCTGGACGGCGCGTTCGGCAAGGGTAAGGCCATGGCCATGCAGATCCAGATCGGCGTGGGCAAGTGCTTTGATGCGGAGCGCCTGGTTCCCGTCAGCCGCGCGCACGTATCCCTCAGCGCGCAGGAGGCCGACATCTGGTTTGCGGGCAAGCTCCTGGACGCGGGGGCTTCCTGCGCCATCGCGCCGACTGTCAACCCCGGCTATTCCGTCGACTATTTTCGTTCTCGGCTGACTGATGCCGCCGTTGAAAACATGCGAAAGACCGAGCGTATCTACCGCGGCCTCGGCGCGCGTTTGACGTACTGCTGCACGCCGTATCTTGCCGATAACGTCCCGTCGTATGGCGAGATCATCGCCTTTTCCGAGACGAACGCCACGATCTACGCCAACGCCGTTCTCGGCGCGCGCACGAACCGCGAGAGCGCGGCCAGCGCCCTCTGCGCCGCCGTGACAGGCTACGCGCCCGAATACGGGATGCTTCTGCAGGAGAACCGCTTCGCCGACATCGCCGTCCGCGTGGACGCGAAGATGGAGTCGGACTTTGACTACGCCGTCCTCGGCCTTTGCGGAAAGAAGATCGGCAAGGGTATTCCGGCGTTCCTTGGCCTTCCCGAGAAGATCAGCACCGAGGCGCTCATCGCGCTCGGCGCGGAGCTGAACGTTTCGGGCAGCTACGACCTCTACCACATTCCAAATGTCACGGCAGAGGCCGCACACGGGTTCGACCTTTTTGGCGGCAAAGCGCCGAAAAGGGAGGTCACCATCACACAGTCTGACTTGGAGCAGACGCTTGAGGCGTTCTCTCCCTCGGCGGACGGCAGCATCGAATATTGCATTCTTGGCTGCCCGCACTACACGTATGCGCAGATCGAAGAAGTCGAGCGACTGCTCGGCGGCGAGAAGGCGAAGGCCGACATCCATATCCTGACGTCTGCCGCCATCAAGCGCGAGGCGAAAGAAAGCGGCCTCGAGGACCGGCTTCTGGATCTTGGCGCGGACCTGATCGCCGGCACCTGCGTGGACGAGGCATGCTGCTGGGGCTATCTTGCCGGAAAGCCCGGCGTGACGGATTCGCCCAAAGGCGCATACTACATGGAAACGGCGGGCATCCGCATGGCCGTGCGTGACACGGCCACATGCATCCACTGGGCAAAGCAGGGGAGGGTGTGCTGATGAAAAAGACATTTTCCTGCCGCCAGATCGCCGCGGGCAAGGTGAGAGGCGAGGTGCTCACCTGCACCGACCAGATCCTCTTTTACCACACCGACCCGAAGACCGGCGTCGTGACCGAAGTCGGTCACGCGCTCGAGGGCGTGAGCGTCAAGGATAAGATTCTCATCTTCACGGGCGGAAAGGGATGCTCCGATGTTCAAATGGACAGACTCTACAAGCTGGAACTGAATGGTGCGGCACCGCTCGGATTTATTGTACAAGAACCGGACACCGTGCTCGTCTCCACGGCTATCATCATGGAGATCCCGATGGTCGACCGCGTGGAGGACGAATTTTACAGCACAGTAAGAACCGGAGATCAGATTTCGATCGATGCCAGTGAAGAACTGGCCGCGATCACGCTGACGGAACATAACGACTGAATGAAATTACGAAAGGACAAAGCAGTATGGACAATTTGATTTTGAATGGTCACGACCTGACTTTGCAGGACGTCTATGACGTCGCCTATGATGGCCGCAAGGTCGAGATCGCAGCCGATGCCTACGCGCGCCTCGCCAAAGGCCGCGAGATCATGCAGGAGCTCTCCAAGGGTGGCAAGGCCATTTACGGCTTCAACCGCGGCGTCGGCCAGAACAAGGACGTCACCATCGACGAGGACTTCATGGAGACGCAGAACCGCATGATGCTGCGCTCCCACTCCCTCGGCCTTCCTCCGTTCAACACGGACGAGGAAGTGCGCGCGATGATGGTCATCCGCCTCAACAACATGCTTATCGGCGCTTCCTGCGCTTCCGATGACCTGGCGAACAGTTACCGCGACTTCCTGAACCACGGCATCACGCCGCGCATCCCGCGCCGCGGCGCCGTCGGCGAGGCAGACATCACCACCATCACCCACATCGGCCTTGCCTTCATCGGCGAGGAGGACGTCAACTACAAGGGCAAGGTCGTGAGCGCCAAGGAAGCTATGGAGAAGGAGGGTCTCAAGCCCCTGCATCTCCAGCTCAAGGACACGCACACCATCATGCTCTCCAACAGCCAGGGCGAGGGCACCGCGGCCATCCTTGTTCACGAGGTCGAGAATCTCGTCAAGATGTCCGACCGCATCTTCTGCCTCGATTATGAAGGCCTCAACGGCAACATCGAGCCGATGCGCGAGGACGTGAACGAGCTGCGCGGCCTGCCCGGCCAGATCCGCTGCGCCGCCCGCTGCCGCGAGGATCTCGAGGGCAGCTACCTCTACAGCGACAATCGACCCGAGCACGCGCTGCAGGACCCGCTGACTTTCCGCGGCGGCTTTATCATCACGGGCGCGGTCGAGGATGCGCTGGACTACGTCAAGAAGTTCCTGAGCATCCAGATCAACTCCCCCTCGGACAACCCCTGCATCATGCTCGACAAGAAGGACGTCTTCGTCAACTCGAACTTCGAGACGACGTCGCTCGTCATCGGCGTCGAGATGCTGGCTATCGCGCTGGCGCACCTGTCCCGCGCGGTCAACTACCGTCTGATCCGCATGTGCATGCCCGAGTTCACACACCTGCCGCGCTTCCTTGCCCCGCGCAACGGCAGCGCCCACGGCTATGACGAGGTGCAGAATGTGCTCTCCTGCCTCGATGCGGAGAACCGCTATCTCACGACCCCGTCGTCCGTCGACTTCTATCCCATGCAGGGCTCCATTGAGGATCACGCGAGCAACCTGCCGCTGGCCGTGACCAAGTGCCGCCAGATGGTCGACAACCTGCGTTACCTCGTCGGTATGGAGGCGCTGTTCGCCTCTCAGGCCGTCGATCTGCGTAAGAGCGACGATAACGGCGACTACGTCCACCTTGGCAAGGGTACGCAGAAGGCCTACGATGTGCTGCGAGCCGTCGTTCCCGAGATGAAGAGCAACCGCAGTGTCTATGACGACATCAACAAGGCCTATCAGATCGTGCTGGAAGAGAAGTTCCTCGCCGACGGCGAATAAAAAATTGCAGCCATAGAACCTTCACCATAGGGCAAAGGCCGGTCACTTGCGTGACCGGCCTTTGCCTTTTTCTGATTCAATTGCTTTTCGAGAGGGGAGGGAAGTCATCCGCGGCGGAACCAGTCCTTCATGACGGTGAAGATCTGCACCAGTTCGTCTTCTTCG
>ENA-UERS01000632-UERS01000632.1-human-gut-metagenome-genome-assembly--contig:-NODE-632-length-14296-cov-4.127294_pt1 | contig 14296 bp, 9 predicted proteins | sample MGYA00242991_ERZ507992 | MGnify/ENA primary metagenome ERZ507992 (study PRJEB26167, sample SAMN06115535) | human gut metagenome | host: Homo sapiens | place: China:Chongqing | collected 2015-10-24...
GATCATCCACTCGGGCTTGTTGCCGGAGATGCGGAACGCATCCACGACCTCAAGGCGCTTGACGATGCGGGCCTTCTTCTGGCCGCTCGCGCTCTTGAGTTCGGCGTGGAGCTGCTCGGACAAGGATTCGAGGTCGATCTGCTGGAGGAGCTTCTTGACGGCCTCGGCGCCCATACCGGCGTCGAAATCGTCCTCATACTTCTCGCGCATATCGCGGTATTCCTTCTCAGAAAGGATCTGGTTGCGCATCAGCGGGGTCTCGCCGGGATCGGTGACGATATAAGCGGCGAAATACAGCACCTTTTCCAGGATGCGGGGGCTGATGTCGAGCAGCAGGCCCATGCGGGACGGAATGCCCTTGAAATACCAGATGTGGGAAACGGGCGTGGCGAGCTCGATGTGGCCCATGCGCTCGCGGCGGACCTTGGCGCGCGTGACTTCCACGCCGCAGCGGTCGCAGATCTTGCCCTTGTAGCGGATCTTCTTATACTTGCCGCAGTGGCACTCCCAGTCCTTTGTGGGGCCAAAGATGCGCTCGCAGAACAGGCCGTCGCGCTCGGGCTTGAGGGTGCGGTAGTTGATGGTCTCCGGCTTTTTGACCTCGCCGTAAGACCATTCACGGATCATCTCCGGAGAAGCGATTCCGATTTTAATGGCGTCAAACGTTGCGTAACTCATTTTCTATATGCTCCTCCTTTTCTCAGTCTTCCTGATCGTCGCCGGCAAAGTCGGCGTTGACTTCATCATCAGCGACATATTCAAAGCCTGCGTCCTCGAGCTCGGCTTCATCGGCGAAGGGGTTGCTGTGGTGGCGGTCATCCTCGGCGTCCATGCGGGCGAGGTTGAAGGTATCCATCGCGTCTTCGTCTTCCTTGAGCTCGATCTGGTTGCCGTCACGGTCGAGGACCTGAACATCGAGGCACAGGGCCTGGAGTTCCTTGACAAGGACCTTGAACGACTCGGGCACGCCGGGCTGCGGGATGTTGTGGCCCTTGACGATGGACTCGTAGGTGCGCACACGGCCGGTCACGTCGTCGGACTTGACCGTCAGGATCTCCTGCAGGGTGTAAGCTGCGCCATAAGCCTCGAGGGCCCAAACTTCCATTTCGCCGAAGCGCTGGCCGCCGAACTGCGCCTTGCCGCCGAGCGGCTGCTGCGTGACAAGGGAGTACGGGCCGGTGGAACGGGCGTGGATCTTATCGTCGACCAGATGGTGCAGCTTGAGGAAGTACACGTAACCGACGGTGACCTTATTGTCGAAGCGCTCGCCGGTGCGGCCGTCGTACAGCCAGCTCTTGCCCTCGGGGTCGAGGCCGGCCTTGATGAGCTCCTCGCGGATATCCTCATAGCTCGCACCGTCGAAGATCGGCGTTGCGACCTTATAGCCAAGTGTCTTGGCCGCGTAGCCCAAATGGACCTCGAGCACCTGACCGATATTCATACGGGACGGAACGCCCAGCGGGTTCAGCACGATATCAAGCGGCGTACCGTCGGGCATGAAGGGCATATCCTCCTGCGGCAGGATGCGGGAGACAACGCCCTTGTTGCCGTGACGACCAGCCATCTTGTCGCCCGGCTGGATCTTGCGGCGCTGCGCGATGTAAACGCGCACGACCATGTTCACGCCGGGGCCGAGCTCGTCGCCCGCCTCGCGGGAGAAGACCTTGGCGTCGACGACGATACCGCTCTCGCCGTGGGGCACCTTAAGGGAGGTGTCGCGCACTTCGCGCGCCTTTTCGCCGAAGATGGCGCGCAGCAGGCGCTCTTCCGCAGTCAGGTCGGTCTCGCCCTTGGGCGTGACCTTACCGACGAGGATGTCGCCGGCGTGGACCTCGGCGCCGATGCGGATGATGCCGCGCTCGTCCAGATCCTTCAGGGCATCCTCGGAGACGTTGGGGATATCACGGGTGATCTCCTCAGGTCCGAGCTTGGTGTCACGGGACTCGGTCTCGTACTCTTCAATATGGATCGAGGTGTACACATCCTCGCGGACGATCTTCTCGTTCAGCAGGACAGCGTCCTCGTAGTTGTAGCCCTCCCAGGTCATAAAGCCGATCAGGGCGTTCTTACCCAGAGAGATCTCACCGTTGCGCATTGCGGGGCCGTCGGCCAGCACCTGACCGGCCTTGACGCTCTCGCCCACCTCAACGATGGGGCGCTGGTTGATGCAGGTGCCTGCGTTGGAGCGGGCAAACTTGACCAGCGGGTAGTTGTCCACGCCGCCCTGTGCATTGCGGACGGTGACGTGGTCGGCATCCATCTTCTCAACGATACCGTCGTTCTTTGCCAGAACAGCGGTGCCGGAGTCGGTAGCAGCCTTGTACTCCATACCGGTAGCAACGATGGGCTGCTGGGTGACCATCAGAGGCACTGCCTGACGCTGCATGTTGGAGCCCATCAGAGCACGGTTACAGTCATCGTTCTCCAGGAAGGGGATGCAGGCGGTCGCAACAGAGACCATCATTCGGGGCGAAACGTCCATATAATCGACCTTATCGGCATCGATTTCCAGGATGTCATCGCGGCGGCGGGCAGAAACGCGGGGACGGATGAAGTGCTTGGTCTCATCCAGAGGCTCGTTGGCCTGAGCAACAACGTACTCGTCCTCAACGTCAGCGGTCATATACTCAACTTCATCGGTAACGACCTGATCGATCAGCTTGCCGTTTTCATCGTAAGTCTTTTTGACCTTGCGGTAGGGAGCCTCAACGAAGCCGTACTCGTTGATCTTGGCGTAGGATGCCAGATAGGAGATCAGACCGATGTTGGGGCCTTCAGGGGTCTCAATGGGGCACATACGGCCATAGTGGCTGTAGTGAACGTCACGGACCTCGAAACCTGCGCGGTCACGGCTCAGACCGCCGGGGCCCAGAGCAGACAGACGGCGCTTGTGGGTCAGCTCGGCCAGCGGGTTGTTCTGGTCCATGAACTGAGACAGCGGAGAGGAGCCGAAGAACTCCTTGATGGCGGCGACCACAGGACGGATGTTGATCAGTGCCTGCGGGGTGATAACGCTCTGATCCTGGCTCTGCAGGGTCATGCGCTCACGGATGACGCGCTCCATGCGGGAGAAGCCGATGCGGAACTGGTTCTGCAGCAGCTCACCGACGCTGCGGATGCGGCGGTTGCCCAGATGGTCGATATCATCGGTGGTGCCAACGCCGTGGCCCAGACCGTTCAGGTAGTTGATGGAGGACAGGATGTCCTTCACGGTGACGGTGCGGCCGATCAGCTGGTCATGGTTGCGGCGGAGCATTTCCTTCTGCTCCTCCACATCGGAGGTGGTGTCGAGGATCTTCTTGATCTCATCAAAGGAGCAGCGCTCGTTGATGCCGCACTCCTTGACATCAAAGGAGAAGAAACCCTGTGCGTCCACACAGCCGTTGGTGATGACCTTGACCTTCTTGCCATCAATGCTCAGAACAACGGTATCCACACCGGCGGCATCTGCCTTCTCGGCCAGCTCACGGGTGATCTTGCCCTTGGCCTCAACGATGATCTCGCCGGTCAGGGGAGCAACGATGTTCTCAGCGGCAACAAAGCCGGTGATACGGCGGGCCAGAGACAGCTTCTTGTTCATCTTGTAGCGGCCGAAACGAGACAGGTCGTAGCGGCGCGGATCGAAGAACAGCATGTTGATCTGGTTGGTAGCGGACTCCACCGTGGGGGGCTCGCCGGGGCGCAGCTTGCGGTAGACCTCCAGCAGGCCCTCGTCCTGGTTCTTGGTGGTGTCCTTCTCCAGAGTGGCCAGGATGCGCTCATCCTCGCCAAAGAAGTTCAGGATCTCCTCATCAGAGGAAAGGCCCAGCGCACGGCACAGCACGGTGACGGGCAGCTTGCGGTTCTTATCGATACGGACATAGAACACGTTGGCGGCATCGGTCTCGTACTCCAGCCATGCACCGCGGTTGGGGTTCATGGTTGCGCTGTACAGGTCGTTGCCTACCTTATCTTTGGCATCTCCGTAGAATACGCCGGGAGAACGGACCAGCTGGCTGACAATGGCACGCTCGGCACCGTTGATCACAAAGGTACCCGCATCGGTCATCAGCGGGAAGTCGCCCATGAAAATTTCCTGGTCCTTGACCTCGCCGGTCTCCTTGTTCAGCAGACGGGCAGTCACGCGCAGGGGGGCAGCGTAGGTCACGTCGCGCTCCTTGCACTCCTTGATGCTGTACTTGGGCTCCTTATCCAGACGGAAGTCCACGAAGCTCAGCGCCAGGTTACCGGTGTAGTCCTCAATGGTGCCGATGTCGTGGAAGACCTCTTTCAGGCCCTCGTCCAGGAACCACTGATAAGAGTTCTTCTGGACCTCGATCAGGTTCGGCATACTGATGACTTCGTCGATGTGGGAGAAGCTCATGCGCTCGGTTTTGCCGAGCTTTACGGGCTTGACTTTCATCATAAAATCAACCACTCCTTACTTTTATACTCTACGGATATTGCGTTATACGGGTCAGATTTGAGCACACACACATAAATCGACCCGTATCCTCCAAGGAAGTTCGTCGCTTTTCACAAACTTTTCGGTCAACACCGTCCAGCCGCTTCCAGTGCAGCTCCCTTTTTGGCGCACTAGGCCATTATGTGATACTAATGCAGTATACACCTCAAAAGCCTTGCTGTCAAGCCATTTTTCGCATTTTGGCCCAATATTTTTGTCAAGCCAGCGATTTCATGGTACGCACGGGTGCGTGTAAGCTTTGCGCATTTTGGCTCTTGATTTTTGAGTTTTGCACGTTCTCGCCAAAAACACCCTTGTGCATTTTGTACACCTTGGCTCTTGATGCGTGCTCTCCCCTGCCCATGCAAAAAGCACCGCAGCTGCCCGCGGTGCCCTTATGTGCTCATTCTTCCAGATAATCCCGCAGGCGCTTTGCGCGGCTGGGATGGCGCAGCTTGCGCAGAGCCTTGGCCTCGATCTGCCGGATGCGTTCCCGGGTCACGTTGAACTCCTTTCCCAGCTCTTCCAGGGTGCGGGCCTGCCCGTCCTCCAGCCCGAAGCGCAGGGTCAGCACCCGCTCCTCCCGGGGTGTCAGGCTCTTGAGGACATTTGCCAGCTCCCGCCGCAGCAGTTCCCGCCCGGCCTCGTCCACCGGAACGCCTGCCTCCTCATCCTGAATAAAATCCTCCAGGTGGGCATCCTCTTCCTCGCCCACCGGTGTTTCCAGGCTGATGGGGTCCTGCGCCAGCTGCAGCAGCTCCCGCACCCGGTCAGGCTCCATGTCCAGCCGGACGGCGATCTCTTCGGCTGTGGGTTCCCTGCCGTTTTTGCGCAGAAGCTCCCCTGTCGTCTTTTTTACCCGGTTGATGCTCTCCACCAGATGCACCGGGATGCGGATGACCCGCCCCTGATCGGCAATGGCCCGGGTGATGGACTGCCGGATCCACCATGTCGCGTAGGTCGAGAATCGGAACCCCCGGTCAGGTTCAAACTTCTCCGCCGCCTTCATCAGGCCGAGGTTCCCTTCTTGAATGAGGTCAAGGAAGGGCAGCCCCCGCCCGGCATACCGCTTGGCCACCGAGACCACCAGCCGCAGGTTGGCTTCGCTCAGTTTCCGCCGGGCATCCGCATCCCCGGCCTGCGCGGCCCGGGCAAGCTCCAGCTCCTGTTCCATTGTCAGCAGCGGCACCCGGCCGATCTCCTTCAGATATGCCTTCACCGGGTCATCCAGCGCTACGCCCTCGGCTGAGAGCTCGTGCTCCAGTTCCCCGATCTGTGTTTCATCCAGCATGGGCATGTCCGCTTCTTCTTCGGTTACACGGATGCCCCGGGCTTCCAGCGCCGCATACAGCGCATCCAGTCCGGATACATCGTATTCCTGCTCATCCATGGCCCGGCTGATCTGCTCGGGTGTCAGGGTATGGCGGCGGGCCCGGCCTGCCAGGATCTTTACCAGTTCTTCCGTCTGCGACAATTTCCGCATGATTCTTTCTCCTTCCAGCTCCAGCCGGAGGAGAGGAACGGTCAGTCGTTCGCAGGGTCTGTGCCCTGCTTCTTTTCTCGCATCGACTGGAGATACCGTATCAAATCATCATTGGACATTTCGGCCGCCTTGCCTGCCACGGGGGTGCCCCGGGCAATGCGGTCCAGATAGAGCCGGATATCGTCCGGCGTACAGTTCACATCGCTGTATTGTGCCGCAAGGCGGCTCAGCTCATTCAGCGCCTCTTCGCTCACAAAGGGGCGCAGAGTGGAAAGGCTGATCTCGATCCCCTGCTCCCGGCACTGCAGAAACGCTTCGTACAGCTCCTTCTGCTGGGGCAGAACGAACTTTTCCGGGCTGAGCTGGGCCCGCACCTGCGGGATATAGCTGGGCTCCCGGAGCATGGCGGCCAGCAGCCGCTGTTCTGCCGAGGCAACCCCCAGCGCCTGAGAGCCGCCCGCACTGTAAGGCACGCTGATCTGGTGCATCTCACCGGACTGCAGCCGTGCCTGATTCTGCGCCCACCGGCGTTTGCTGTTGGAGCGCTTTACTGCATCGGCAAGCTGGGTCATTATGGCGTTCTTGGAGATGTTCGTCTCCTCGGCCAGCCGCCCGGCGTAGACCTCCTGCTCGGTGGGGTTGGAGCGCTCCGCCAGCATATTCACGGCTTCTTTGACATATTCCAGCCGCTGGGCATCCTGCTTGAGGTCGTATTTGTTCTTGAGCCGCCCCAGCCGGAAGTCCAGCGCGTTGCCCACGCCGTCCAGCAGTGCCTTGAACCGCTCGGAGCCATACTTTTTGATGTACTCATCCGGATCTTTTGCACCCGGGATCTGCAGCACGCCCACCTTGACCGGGCTGTTGCGGAACAGTTCCAGCGAGCGCAGGGTGGCCTTCTGGCCGGCCTCATCCGAGTCGTAGCTCAGAATGACTTCCTCCGCGTACTGACTGATGAGCTTTACCTGATCCGGAGTCAGGGCCGTGCCGCAGGCGCAGACTGCTGTGTCGATCCCCGCCTGATGCATGGAAATAACGTCCATGTAACCCTCGCAGAGAACGAACCGCCGGGAAGCGCTCTTCTTGGCGATCTGCAGAGCGAACACGGTATCCGACTTGTGGTAGACCAGTGTCTCGGGACTGTTGACGTACTTGGGTTTGGAATCGTCCAGCACACGCCCGCCAAAGGCAATGATGTTGCCCCGCAGGTCAAAGATGGGGGTCATCACCCGCTTCCAGAACAGGCAGTAGATCCGGCCTGACTGGCTGCGCTTGAACAGGCCGCTGGCATCCAGCTCCTGCTGGTTGTACCCCTTATCGCGCAGATACTGGTACAGCCCCTGCCCGTCATCCGGTGCATAGCCCAGCCCGAACCGGACGATGGTCTTGTCGTCCAGACCGCGCCGCCGCCAGTAGGCCCGGGCCTGCCGGGCTTCCTCGACCGTGGAGTTCAGGCAGGCGTGGAAATACCGCGCGGCTTCCTTGTTCATCGAGAGGATGCGGCTGCGCAGGCGGCCCGTCTTGTCGTCCTCCTGCGGCTCCGGCATTCCCGCGCGGGCAGCCAGCATCTTGACCGCCTCGGTGTAGTCGATGCTGTTGATGCGGCGGACGAAGTGGATGACATCGCCGCCCACACCGCAGCCAAAGCAATAAAAGCTCTGGGTATCCGGGTAGACGTAGAACGAGGGGGTCTTTTCGCTGTGGAAGGGGCACAGGCCGCCATACAGTCTGCCCTTCCGCTTGAGCTGGACATAGTTGCCCACCACATCCACGATATCGGTGCGGCGGGTCAGTTCCTCAATATATTCGTGTGGGATCATTTTGGTATTCCGATGCTCCTTTTATAACACATGCCACTTGCGGGGCACAAAGACATCCTCAAAGGTACGGATGGCAAATTCATCGCTCATGCCGCTGATATAGTCCGTCACTGCGCGGTCGCGTCCTTCCTGATAGGCCAGCTGCAGGTAGAAGTTGGACATCTGTTCGATGTGGGTCAGGTAATACTCGTAGAGCTCTGTGAGCACCTTTTCCACCTTCTGTTCTTCCTTTTTGGCGCTGCGATCCACATAGACGGTGCGGTACATGAAGTCCTTGAGGGCCAGGAAGGCTTCGTTCTCCTCTGCGCCCACCTGCACATCCCCCTCGCTGCTGCGCAGGATGCTGTTGATCATGGTGGTGATGCGCTGCGACTTCGTCTCACCCAGCACGGCGGTGCATTCTCTGGGCAGGGTGGCCGGGTCCAGCACACCGGCACGCACGGCATCCTCGATATCGTGGTTCACAAAGGCGATCTGATCCGCCATGCGGACGATGCGTCCTTCCGGGGTGGCCGCCCAGGTGCCCTTGGTATGGGTCACGATGCCGTTGCGCACCTCCCAGGTCAGGTTCAGGCCCCTGCCGTCCTTTTCCAGCTTGTCCACCACCCGCAGGCTCTGCATATAATGCCGGAATCCCTCCGGGCAGAGCTTGTCCAATGCGCTCTCCCCTGCGTGGCCAAAGGGCGTGTGCCCCAGGTCATGGGCCAGGCTGATGGCCTCGGTCAGATCCTCGTTGAGGCGCAGGGCACGGGCAATGGTGCGGGCGATCTGCGCCACCTCCAGCGTGTGGGTGAGCCGGGTGCGGTAGAGGTCGCCCTCCGGTGAGAGAAATACCTGCGTTTTCTGCTTGAGCCGCCGGAACGCCTTGCAGTGGATGATCCGGTCACGGTCTCGCTGGAACACCGGACGGATAGGGTCCTGCTCTTCGGGCCTCACCCTGCCCCGGCTGGCATCGCTGAATGTTGCCCAGGAGGCCAAGGTCAGCCGCTCGATCTCTTCGGTGCGCTGTCGTACATCCATCAGGAACCCTCACTTTCTGTTTTCTCCCCCTCCTCTCGCACGGCGCAGCCGATCCCCATGCCGCGTCTGCGGCAAGTATAGCACACCCGCCCTGTCGAAGGGGGAAAGTATTTGTCTTGGAACGAATAAAAATTCTCGATCTTGCTGCCGCTCGCCAGACTTTCCCGCAGGGAAGCCTGTGTCATAACGGCTGGCAGTCAGCTTTCAGGTCAGAATGGAGCGTAGAACGGCTGCGATACGCTCACCTGTGCAGCGCCCCGGGTCAACTCCCGGAGCTGCTCCAGCAAGGGCGGCTCCGTACCCTCAGGCATCTGCCAGCGCAGGGTGACACGGTCGGTGAACTGAGGGTCTGCAAGCTTTGCCCCCGCCGCCTGGATGAGCAGCGCCGCCCGCTCGTAGAGCGAGTAGTCCACCGTTACCTCCAACTCCACCACACTGCGTACCGTGACCACCTCGGCGGCTTCCAGCGCGCGGGCGGTGGCAGTGGTATAAGCCCGCACCAGACCGCCGGTGCCCAGCAGCACGCCGCCAAAGTACCGGGTGATGACCACGACAAGGTCAGTCAATCCGCTGTGCTGCAGCACTTCCAGTGCCGGAGTTCCCGCCGTCTTGGCCGGTTCACCGTCATCGGAGTAGCGCTCCCGGTTGCCCTCCCGCAGGCGGTAGGCGTACACATTGTGCCGGGCCGTGCGGTTGGCTGCCCGCACCTGCTCCAAAAAAGCCACCGCCTTTTCCTCGCTGTCCGCAAAGGAGAGCTGCGCAATAAAGCGGCTCTTCTTTTCCTCATATTCGCCGGTGGCCGTGCCCCGGATGGTGCGGTAATCCTCCACGCTGGTTCCTCCTGCCCATTGATTTGATTTATTTAATAAGTATAGCATAAATCCCGGCAAAGAAAAAGCCTGCAGCTGCAAGGCTTAAGAGTAACATGTGCATCTTATTGTCGGAATTCTGCATCATACAATACTTTCTATTGACAACCTGAAATCTTTATTCTATCATAGGCGACGATGCAGAAAAACCTCTTGACAATGGGAACATTTTTGATTATAGTAGAGCTAACGAATATTAGTTAGCGAAGGACATTGAACAATGGAAAATACCAAGCAGCGCATTCTGGAAAAATCTCTGGAACTGTTTTCGACCAAGGGATACGATGCCGTCAGCGTGGGTGAAATTGCAAAAGCGGTCGGCATCAAGGCTCCGTCGCTTTACAACCATTTCCCCAGCAAGCAGGCGATTTTTGATGCGATTTTGGAGACAACTTCGGCGCACTACCAGAAAGACACCGCTGAGATCTCGGTCCATGTACAGGATTCCCAAAAGGATATCCCGGTTTTCTCCCACATCTCGGAGGAGCTGCTGGTTGAAAAAGTCCGACAGATCTTCCTTTATTCGCTGCACGATAAAACCATCAGCCAGTTCCGCCGGATGATGACGCTGGAGCAGTTCCGTTCCCCAAAATTTGCCGAACTGCTTTCCAAACGCTATGTAGATTGGATGATCTCCTACCATGCAGGCATCTTCCGTGCGCTGGTTGCAAACGGCGAACTGCGAAACGAAGACCCGGATACGCTGGCGTGGATGTATGTTTCCCCGATCATCGTCCTGCTGAGCATCTGCGACCGTCAGCCGGAACGGGAAGCTGAAAGCCTTGCAAAGCTGGATGCCCATGTAAAGCTGTTCTTCCGGACCTTTAACATTGTGGGAGGTGAAAAATAAAGGAATTTTTGAGTTTTAGTTGAAGCAGAAAAAGTCATAAATGCTATCATCAAAGGAGAGCTTTTTGAAACACAACAAATTTGTACTGGGACTTGTGGCCTGACCGGGAGGTCTGGCAAATACCACAAGCCACTCCTCCCGAGGACGAACAGACACAGATCTTCAGGAGGATATTACCATGAATCGTGAAAACAAACGTAAGACCTTTGAAAAAGGTTACTATAAGACCCACGCCTGCAACGATACCTTTACCTGCAAGGTCTGCGGACGGGTCTGCACCCCGCAAAATGCAGGGAGCGACCACCGCAACCATTGCCCCAACTGCCTGTCCAGCCTTCATGTGGACGAGGAACCCGGCGACCGTGCCTCCGACTGCGGCGGCATCATGGAGCCGGTGGCCGTCTGGGTACGCAAGGGCGGCGAATGGGCCATCATCCACCGCTGCAAACGCTGCGGAAAACTCAGCTCCAACCGGGTGGCGGCAGACGACAACCCCATGAAGCTCATGAGCATTGCCATGAAGCCCCTGTGCGCTCCGCCGTTCCCGCTGGACTACATTGAAGAAATGACCGCCTTGATGGGCGGCGATGGACGAATGCGGTAAGTCGCAGCCAAAAACGGAAAGGCCGCTGTGTCGGAGAAGCGCTCTGCGGCACAGCGGCTTTTTTGCAGCTTAGGAGGGATCGCAAGATGGACTATATCAGAGTTACCAGAGAAAACATCGACAAGGAACATATCTGTTGTGCCATGTCCGGCAAACAGAGCCTTGCCAAGAAGGAATGGCTCAAGCAGCGCTTTGAGGAGGGGCTTGTTTTTTACCGCAGTGCAGAGCGCGGCAAATGCTTTATCGAGTACATCCCGGCAGAAAACGCATGGGTGCCCATTGATGCGGCAGGCTGGCTTTATATCAACTGCCTGTGGGTCTCCGGCTCCATGAAGGGGCACGGCTATTCCAGTGAGCTGCTGGAAGAATGCCTTCGGGATGCCAAGGCGCAGGGCAAAAACGGTGTTTGCATTCTGTGTGCAGAGGGGCGCAAACGGGAGTTTCTCGCCGACCCCAAGTTTTTGGCCCATAAGGGCTTCAAGGTTTCGGACATCTCCGATTGCGGCATCAACCTCATGTACCTGCCCCTTGCAGAGAGTGCCCAGCCGCCAAAATTCAAGGCCTGCGCCAAGCATCCCAAGGTGGAGGAGAATGGCTTTGTCCTCTACTATACCGACCAGTGCCCTTACACCTATTATTGGGTGCCAAAGGTGCAGGAGGCTGCAAAGGAACATGGAATCCCGTTCAGAACCATCCACATCACAGAGAAAGAGACGGCACAAAATGCGCCCGCACCGGTCACAACATACGCATTGTTCTGGGATGGGAAGTTTGTGACCCAGAGCATCCAGTCGGACAAGAAATTTTTGAAATTGGCAGGCGCAGCGGATTGAACCATACGACAGAAATCATTGATTTTCTTTGTTTATCTGTGATACCATTCGTTACGAGACCAACGGCGTTGCTTTCTTCGCCTATGGTGGAGACTCCGGCACTCAAAGAAATTTTCCGAAAAACACAACGAGGTGACCATTTTTGAAACGTCGAACTTTTCTTGTCTGCACCGCTGCACTTTTTTGCGGTGCGCTTCTGGCAGGAGGTTGCACTCAAAAAACTTCTCAGCCCATCCTTCAGCAAATTGAATACTCCAATTTGGCAGATTCTAATACACAGGCTCTTCTTTCCAAACTTTTGCAGGATGCCGGCGTATCCGACCTACGGATACAGACCTTCTTTGATCATGTGCAAAAGTTCAACAATGCTGTGGACCCGGCATGGCTCACCACAGGGTTTGAAAATGCCAAGCCTTCGGATCTGAAATACGATCCTTACTCCATGCAGGACGCATGGACAGAAAAATATGATACCTTCCCCGGCTGGAACTGTCGAATCACCGCTTGTGGGCTGTTCGGTGATTTTATCACTGTCACGGGCAAGGCAGACCTTGATTCAGCCGAGGACACCCTGTTTATGGACTATGAAACACTGGATTCTGACCCGGAATCCCTTTGCGGCGACGAACGGCAAAAGTTTGATGCGCTGTTCGCCCCGGTTAAAACCACCAATACGACCGATATTCCTACCCATTTGAAAACGATTCAACAAGAATGGAAGAAACGCGGTCTCTCCTTCGTAGAAGATGATAAGATTCGTCTTGTCTCCGTGGTCCTGCACGATCAGTTCTCTGAAACGGACAATTCTCTTATGATCGGTCATGTCGGCGTTATGCTTCCCACATCGGATGCAGTATATTTCGTCGAAAAGGTCGCTTTTCAGGCGCCGTATCGCTTGTTGAAGTTCAAAAATCGAACCGAGTTGAGCGATTATCTGATGCTGAAATACGACAACTCGTGGGGACAGGATACTGCCCACACCTTTATTATGGAAAATTCAGACCTGATGGACGGCTGGCGCATTCTTGAAGAGCAGGAAAATGCAAGCTAAAATCTCATTCATTAGGAGCCGTCCAATCTGACAGATCATTCGCCCTCTGATACCAAAAGGACGCTGCAACCTCTTACCCAGAGGCGGCAGCGTCCTTTTTATATATCGGAATGTTTTGTTCGCAGGGGAACTCCGGGCTTATGACAAGGTATGCGGTGAACACTGGCTCTTTGGGGCGAGGATCAGCAGGAAGTCTGCGTACTAAAATATCGGAGTTGACAACAGCGCAGTCAGTCAAGTGTCCGTCTGTGCTGTTGGTGCTTCCTGTTGAACGGCTTTGTCCGCAAAAAACTGTGATTATGCAGTAAGTTTTCAAAAAATTTATGTACAGTTATACAATTTTAAGAAATTCTATGGACAAGCTAAATAAATTGAGCTTAAATTTCGTTATCTGACTTTAATCGAATGACAGCTGACCACATTGACATGATTTCATGTTTCGTATGCTTATTTTATCTGTAGGCATGATGTTTCCGACAAGTATTGGCGAGTAAACATCATGCTTACTAGAATTATTGGATACAGCAGCATTATTATAATTGGCATAACAGTATTTACAACCATTTCGACAAGTATTATATACACCAATGTCTATGCTTTCTATACAGCCACATTCCATGCGTTGATTTTTGTCCTTTCCAATTTTAAGGGGACACCCCAAAAGCTTTTCAAATAGTTTTTCATCGATACAATGAGCGTGCTGAATGCCATAATTCTGAAGATCAATTTTTTCTGCACAAGTATCAACTGACAACCCGTAAGAATGTGCGATTTCGCTTATTTTTTTTGCCATAAAAATTTGTGATTCGATTGGAAAAGGTTGTATGCCTAAAGTTGAAAGTTTTTTTTCAGTGTTACGGTAATAATCGAGAAAACTGATTGTGCATTTTTTTGTATAGGGGGAAAGTCTTTTAGCGAGCATTTCAAAATAGTGAATATGATAGTCGATGGAATACTTTTGGCTCAGAAAAATCGGATCATATCTCCAAATTACTCTTTCGGGTCCAAGTTTGTCTGAAAGGCGTTGAAATGAGGGAATAATAACATTGCTTTTGGAAGGTATATTGCTCTCGACATCTTCGCCGTAAGAGGTCAACGTGAACTGAAAATAATAAGTATATTCTTTTAATAAATCCAGTCTGTCCAACATAGGCAATGGGTTTTTTGTCCAAAAAACAATTCCATCTACGACATCAGGGCGCAAATCTATGCGGCTAATTTGATGCGCATTCATTGGATTTCGAACGAAAACAAAGCCTTCTTTTATACGATTGAAAAACCAGTCAGAATAGTATGTTGGAATATCTGTCCGCCTACTTGCGCTT
>ENA-UERS01000644-UERS01000644.1-human-gut-metagenome-genome-assembly--contig:-NODE-644-length-14026-cov-2.551007_pt1 | contig 14026 bp, 10 predicted proteins | sample MGYA00242991_ERZ507992 | MGnify/ENA primary metagenome ERZ507992 (study PRJEB26167, sample SAMN06115535) | human gut metagenome | host: Homo sapiens | place: China:Chongqing | collected 2015-10-24...
ATACTGGCGGAACACGACCCGGATACGCCCGGCCCACATGATGCAGTGGGCGACGACGGTGGCAATCAGCGCGCCGGTGATGTCGAACAGCGGGAACAGGATAAAGCTGAGCGCCAGATTGACCGTGGCCGACGCGACCATGAACCACTGGTCGTCCTCAAAATGGCCGAGGACGGCGCGGTAACTGCCCAGCATCCGGTGGTTCCAGCCGACGTACTCATTTAAGCAGAACACAAGCACGAAGCCCAGCGGCAGCAGCCATTTTTCGCCCATCCAGGACGCCATGAACGGCTGGAACAGGCAGAAATACGCCGTAGCTACGAAGCTGGCAAACAGGTAGCTGAACAGGTCCATGCCCCAGAACACCTGCTTGTCGTGGTCGTTGGCGGCGGCGGATTTGTCGTAGACGATGCTGCCGATGGCCGCGGCGAAGCTGTCCATGACCTTGTTGCCGAGGTCTGTGGCGGAGGTGGAAATCGTGTTGTAGTTGCCTAAAAACGTCGTCTGGGTCGAGCCGCCCAGGCGGGAGGTCACGATGGTGTCGGACGAGCCGTAGATGGTGTTGGACAGGCGGTGCACCAGAAAGTACCGCAGATCGTGGAAAATGCCGAGGTCTTTAAAGTCGTTGACTGTGACCTTAACGTCGTGTACGTAGGGAAAATCCTTCCTGAAGCGGCGGGCAATCAGCAGGTTGGCCGTGACGTTGAAGAAGATCGTCACGCTGAAATAGAGCACGTAGTTGGGGAACCACAGCGACACGGCAATTTTGGCAAGGCTCGTCAGCACGTTGCAGCAGAAGTCGATCTGGGTGCAGCGGTAGCCCTGCTGGGTGCAGGTGTACATCAGGCGGCGGGTTATCAGAAAATAACTGCACAGCGTTGAAACGACGTTCAGACCGTAGACCGTGTATGCCGTGGCGGCGGGCACGTCGGGCAGGATCCACCGCAGGGCCGCCGCGCCGATGAGCGCCAGCCCCGCAATGACCAGGCCGACGACGCGGTAGGCCCACTTGTACATCGACATGTACTTGCTGATCTTTTCCTCATTTTTGGCGGCGATTTGCTCGTAGAGACGATAACTTATGACGCTGCCAACGCCGAACTCGGCGATGGAGAAAAAGTTGAAAAGCTGGCTGACGACCTGCGATGCCGTGGTGATCTGCGGGCCGAAGTTATCGACGAGCAGACGCCGCGTGACGAGGCCCAGCAGCAGAAGCAGCAGACTGGACCCGAGGGCGTAGGCCATATTCAGTAAGGTACGTTTGGTACGCAAGGCAGTTCCTTTCACAAAAGCCTTCCCCCGAGGGGGAAGGCGGCCCGGAGGGCCGGAGGAGGGGAGAGTATGAGTTGTAAGCCGTTCATGGGCGGTGATGGCGAGGTTAGCCCTCATCAGTCGCCTACGGCGACAGTTTCAGTCTCCGCGTCAAGAGCCGCCTACGGCGGTTACGCTTCGACACGCGCCTGCGGGCGCAGCCCCTTGGGGGAAGCTTTTAGCGGCGGCTCGCCGCCCACAGGGTAAATTTCGGCCCGAAGGTCTGCATCATCCACTGGAACAGCCGCCAGTCGCGGCGGGTGCGGACCTCGGTGCCGTGGGAGTAGAGCGGGCGCAGCTGCTCGATATAGGGCAGGCAGGCCTTGCGGATGGCGGCGTCCCTGACCGCTGCCGTGCGGGCCTGCGGCCAGAAAACGTCTGCAGCGGCATCCTGCATGGCGGCGTAGGCCGCGGCGTCCGCCGTGCCGTTGGCGGAGAGCCTGGCCAGGCGGCGCTGTGCGGCGGCAAGGCCCCGAAAGCGTTTGGGCAGATTTTTGGCATCTGTCAAAAGACTGCCCTGCCGTCCGACGCGGTAGTGGGTGAAAACCGTGTCCAGAAAGTAGAGCCTGTCGCAGTGCAGCAGCAGCTCAAGGTCAAAGGGCCAGTCCTCGGCCCAGACGCAGTCCGGCAGGAAGCGGACGCGGGCCTGCTCCAAAAAGGACCGCCGGATGCAGTATTTCCAGACAGACCAGTGCCCGGCAGTGTACAGGGCCTTCAGCCGCGCGGCGTAGTCGCTGCTGGCAAACGGGCCGGGCACCAGATGCAGACCGTCGTGCGGGGTCAGCGTGCCGTCGGGCTGCCATTCGAGATGCTTGCCGATGAACCAGTCGCAGTCCGGGTGGGCGGCCAGCGCACCGCGCAGCTGCGCCAGCAGGCCGGGGGCCATGGCGTCGTCACTGTCGAGAAACAGCAGCCAGTCGCCCGTGGCGGCCTTGAGGCCGGTGTTGCGCGCCGCGGCAAGGCCGCCGTTTTCCCGGTGAATGACCTTTAGGCCGGGCAGCTCGGCGGCGAGGGCGTCGCACATCGCGCCGCTTTGGTCGGTGGAACCGTCGTCCACAAGGATGCACTCCCAGTCGCGCGGGCCGGGCTGCTCGACCACGCTTTTGACGCAGGCGGACAGGTAGTTTTGCACGTTGTAGACGGGGATGATGATGGAAAAGAGAGGCATAAGTGTCTCCTTGCTATAAAGCCTTCCCCCAAGGGGGAGGGGGCCCGAAGGGCCGGATGAGGGGAGAGTGTGCGCTGCAAGCTGTTAGCGGGTGATGATGGCGAGGTTTGCCCTCATCAGTCGCCTGCGGTGACAGCTTGCCCCGAGGGGGAAGTCTTTATAAGCTGCCATCCGTCCTGATACAAGGCCGTTTTCTTCGTGTGCGCATACCATTTATCCGGCGCCCAGGTTTGTTTATCGGGGGCGGGGGCAAGGTACTGCGCCCACCAGCTGTAGGTGGAGTTGCTCAGGACAAAGCCGTGGCAGAGCTGCATGAAGGCCAGGTCGGCGACGGCCTCGCCGCGGGGCAGGAACACGGCGGGCAGACCCGCGGTGTCCAGATGCTCCCGCGCCCAGTCGATGTCGTCGGAAAAGACAAACAGCGCAGCGTCGGGGTGTTCGTCCCTGACCGCTGCGACAGCGCGGGCGTAGTAGTCCGGCGTGCAGACCTGTAAGATCGCGTTCTCGGGCTTCTGGTAGTCGCCGCGGCGCAGATGGACGCAGACGGGGTACGCGGCGGCGGTGATCTGCGCCGCATAGGGCCCGGCGGGGGCGGCTTTTGCACGCAGCTCTTCCTTTATAATGGGGGCAAAATCCGCAAAGTAGCGCTCACTCTGGAAGTACCCCCACGCGAGGAAATCGCGGGCGTGGCCGCGGCGGGCGGGGGTGTAGCCGTCGGTGGCAAAGTGCAGGCCGACGACGTTCAGCAGCGGGGCAGCGGCAGCCTCAAAGCTGTGCCAGTCGCGGGCCATCAGGCCGCGGCGCTGCTCGTACTTGATCATCAGCGCCTTGGCGGCGTTCCGGCGCGGCAGGTGTGCCTTGGCAAAGCCCGCGTCGGCAATGATTTTGACGTCCGGCGAGATGTTCAGTGCGTCCAGCGCGCAGACCGTGTGCGCCGGAGCACCGTCGCGCCAGTCCTGCCGGTCCAGCAGGGTGACGGGCTCGCCGCAGCGCAGACCCAGCGCCCGCGCGAAGGCGTAGATGAACATCTGGTTGCCGAGGCCCCCGGCCAGTTCGGCGTAGATCATGCGTGTCCTCCCAGTTTGTCGTACAGCTGCTCCATGCGGCGGGCAGCGGTTTTCAGCTCGTACCCGGCGGCGGAGAGCGCGGCCCAGTGGTCGTCGTGGTCGCCGTGGGCGGCGATGGCCTCGGCTTTGGCGGCCCAGTCGGTCAGCGGCGCGACCAGCGGCAGAAAATGCACAAGGTCTGTCACCGAGCCGTCGTCGGGCACGTTGGTGGACGCCAGGCACGGCACGCCGCAGCCCTGCGCCTCCACCAGGGTGACGGGGCTGCCCTCAAAGTTGCTGGGCAGCAGAAACAGGTCAAAGGCGTTCATGAAGGCGGGTACATCGCTCTGCACGCCCGCAAAGATGACGCGGTCTGTCAGGCCGCGGCGGGCCGCGGCGGCGCGCATTTCAGGCTCCATCTCGCCGGTGCCGACGAGCAGCAGCTTCCAATGCGGGTCCTGCGCGGCCATCGCGGCAAAGACCTCCATCAGGAAAAGCGGATTTTTCTGGTGGTTCAGCCGCCCGACGAACCCGGCCAGCCGGTCCGTGTCGGTAATGCCCCAGGCGGCGCGGGTCGCGGCGCGGGCGGCGGCATCCGGGTGAAAGCGCCCGGCATCCACGGCGTTGCAGGCCACGGAAAAGTTCGGCTTAGCGTCGATATGGTCACCGAACACGAACCGCCCCGCCGCGACGCCGCAGCCGAGGAAGTAGTCCGCAAACAGCTGGTACACCAGATGGGCGGCGCGCCAGGTCAGCGTCATGGGCGGGTAGACGATGTGGCTGTGCACCACGATTTTAGCCCGGGGGCAGAGCACGCGCATCATGCCGCAGACCGGGGCACCGATCTTGCTGGCCGTGTGGTAGTGGATGATGTCGTAGTCCTTATGGGTGCGCAGGTGGGCGGCCAGGGCGCGGATGCGGTCCTTTTTGTTGTCCGGCACGGCGAGGATCTCGACGCCGTGCGCCTCGAGCGCCGGGGCCGTGCTGGCCTGGTCCGGCGGGCACTGACCGACGAAAAGGGTGACGCGGTATTTGGCGGTATCGAGGTGCAGCAGCAGGTTCTGGACATACCGCTGTACGCCGCTCTGCACGCCGAGGTGGTTGCTGATCATTAAGATTTTCATGGTGGTCTCCGGAAACAATAAAAGATAAGAGAGAAAAGATAATAGAAGTGGAGCGGCGCCGCGCGCCGCAATTTTAACCACAGGGGAATTATGCGGTGTTGCCTAAGGATAAAGCGATAGGCAGGGAAGGTTGAGGGCCGGACATGTCCGGCCCCTACGGGCAGGCTTTTTAAGACGCGCCGTCTAACGGCGCACATTTTTATTATCTATTATCTCTTATCTGTTATCTGAAAAATTACCAGTAGCTCCCGCCCTCGACCTTTTCTTTATTGCTGATGCCCTCGGTCTCGTCGGGACGGACCCAGGCGGGGTTGTAGAGCTTGGAAATGACGGGGTGGTCGTCCCAGCGCTTGCCCTTGATGCCAAACAAAAGCTGCGTGGCACCGCTCATTTGTATGGCGGCGTGGCCGGTGTCGCGGGCGTGGGCGGCCAGCGGCAGGCTGTAGGCCCCTGCGCCGACGATGGCGACGTCGTAGTCGGCGGCGTCCATCCGGCGCTCCATCTCGGTCAGGGCGTCAAACCAGTCGGTGTAGCCAGTATCCTGCCCGCCCAGACCCTGCACGGCCTGAATGACCGTCAGGCAGGCAAGCTCCGGCAGCACGTCTTTGCCGGGAAACAGCTGGGTGCGCTTTTCATACTGGGCTAAAATCGTGCGGCGGAACGGATGCACGACGAGCACCCGTTTGCCCGCGAGGGCGGCGCTCCACGGGCGGGCGTGGTAGTAGGGCTCCAAGGCGCGCAGCTCGGTAAAGCGGGTCGCGTCACAGCCGCGGATGACCTCCCGCTCGGCCCCGACGTTCCAGAGGGCGAGCAGCTCGGTGCTCTGCGCAGTCTTGACGTAGAGGCGGCAGAATTTGTCCAGCGTGGCATCGTCGGTGGGAAAGACGCCCGACAGATTCCGAATGTCCGCCCGCGTGCGGTCCGTGAAATTGTGCCCACCGTTTTGCAGCCAGTCGGCCACGGTGCGCATCTCGGTGGCACCGCAGCGGCCAAACAGGAACGGCTGACCGCTCTCGAGCAGGTCGCGCGCTAGGTCGTTGCCGGCAGCGGCGGGCAGGATGTCCACGCCGCGGTATTTCATTGTAAAGCGCAGACCGCGGTAGAGGTCGGCAGCCTTCTGCAAAAGAGGATTGTCGTTATCCATTGGCTTTTCCCTTTTTGGGCAGCAGGGTCAGGGCCAGCTCGGCACTGTTCTGCCACAGAAAGTTTTCGTTCACGCGGCTCTGGGCGGCGTGGCCCATGGCGGCGGTGGTTTTGTCCAGCGCTGCGGCCAGCTCGGGCACGGTGCCGCACAGCAGGCCGCTGATGCCGTTCTCAATGATAAGGTCGGGGCCGGGGGCGTGGCGCGCCACCGGCGGGCAGCCCGCGTACATGGCCTCCAGCAGGCTCATGCCGAAAATCTCATTCGGGTTCAGGTTCACAAAAGCGTCGCAGGCATGATAATAAACGTGCACCTGCTCGTTGGGCAGCTGCGGGATCAGGCGGCAGCGGTCCAGTAAGCCCGCGTCGGTCAGGCGGCGGGTCAGCTCATCGCCCAGTGAGCCCCGGCCGATGATAATGGCGTACCAGTCCGGCGCGGCCTGCAAAAGCGGCACAAGGTCGAGCGGCTGCTTGTAGGGGTCAAGGCGGCCCACAAAGATGAACACCCGCGCGTGCTCGTCGATTTTGAGCGCACGGCGGATCTCGGTGCGGTTGTTGGGGATGGACGGGATGATGGCGGTGTCCAGCCCGACGGGCATCAGCCCCGCGCAGGGCACGCCGAGGCTTTCCAGCTCGGCGGCGACGGCAGGAGTTTTGGCGTAGGTGGGCGTTTTGCGGTATACCGCCAGATTGCGGCGCAGCAGCAGATCCATGACCCTGCGCACGGCGGCGTGGTTGGAGGTGCTTTTCAGCGCACCGAGCTGGCTGTAAAACAGGATGCCGTGCTTTTGGCAGAAGCGGTACAGCCCCGGCACGCCGAGGGAGTTGTCGCCCATGACGTGGACGGCGTCGGCATGCTCGTCGAGCAGGATCTGCCAGCTTTTATAGAATGCCTGCACGCCGAAGGCGACGGCGGGCATATAGCAGATTTTTACGTTTGGCTCCGGGGTCTCGATCCGGGGGGCTTTAGCGCCCGGCTCCGGGTAGAGCACGACGGCGCGGCAGCCCAGCGCGGCAAAGGCGCGGGCCAGGCCGACCTCCTGCCGGTTATACAAGCCCTTCTGGCCCGACGGCCCGCGGTAAAATTGCGGAATGACGATGGTTTTCATGAATGGATGATTACCTCTTTTGGGGTATAGAGACCGTAGGGGCGAACATGGTTCGCCCGTGGCCGTTTGCTATGTGCGCAGCCTTCCCGGAAAATCGATGCGGCGCCAGGTTGGCGGGCGAACCATGTTCGCCCCTACAGAGCACGATTTTTTACGGCTTTGCTTCGGAAACGGTTTCGACGGCTGTCTCAATCTTCGGCAGCCTTGTCAGATACCTTGCGTCGATGATCTCTAAAACGTCATCGCGGCAGTAGGTGTGGATGCCGATGATGTCCGCGGGGGCAAGGCCGGTGATCTCGACGTTCTGCGGCGTGGCGGCGCAGAGAGGCACCTCCGAGCTGCCGCGGCGGGCGAGAAACTGCAGATAGACCCCGTAGTCCACGGTGGTGCTGACCTGGGTGGGGTGGATGATCTGCTCACCCAGCAGGAAAAACGGCCCGGCGTTGCGGCTGACAAGGTCAAAGTCGCGGTGCTGCAGATTGTAGGCTTCGTCGGGCAGCAGCTCGAACGGGCCGGGCGCGGCGGGCAGGGTGTCCTCGGCAGGCAGCGGGACGGCGGCGGTCTCCTGTACGGCGTGGCGCAGCGTGTAGCGGCGGTAGCGCACATAGAGCTGGTTGTCGGGGCGGGTCTCGCTGCAAAGCAGGGTCAGGGCCTCGGCGCGGCGGTCCAGCAAAATCGTGTCGCAGAGCTCCTCGTCCGTGGGAAAGCGCTGCACCAGCTCCCATTGGGTGGGAAAGGCCTTGCAGCGGTAGAGCCGCAGGCTGTGGTCACTGCCGGTCTCGGGAATCATCCAGACCTCACCGTTCCAGTCAAAGACCATCGGGAACGACAGGTGGAAATCTTCTTCCAGCGCGACGCGCCAGCCGTCGGCGGTGCCGTCGTCGTGCAGCTCGCAGACCTCGAGACGGCCCTTGCCGGTGGAGAGGTCCATCGCCTCGGCAAACAGCCAGCGCTTGCCGCGCCGGTGGTAGAGCAGCGGGTCGGCAAACCACCAGCCCTCCCGCCCGGGCAGCAGGGTGTAGGGGCCGCCTTCCAGAGCGGGCAGCGGCTCGGTGCCCTCGGCAGTGGGGCGGGGGCGCACGGCGATGGTGTAGATTTCTTTTTCGCCCATGACTTTGCGCAGCAGCCGCTTGGGCGGCATGTGCAGGGCGCGGTAAAACTGGTTCATGATACTTCCTCGGCGGCGCGTCGGCCGTATAGTTTTAGCAGGGTCTTGTAGTTTTCCTCGGCGCTGAAGCGGCGGCGGGTGGCGTTGGCGATGGCCGTGCAGTCAAACTGCATGGCGCTCATGGCGCGGACAGCCCCGGCCAGCGCGGCGGGGTCGCCGGGGGCAAAGCACAGCCCGTCAAACCCGGGCCGCACCGACGCCCCCACATTGCCGATGCCGCTGGCCAGCACCGGCGTGCCCAGCGCGTGGGCCTCCGCCGGGACAAGGGCAAAGCTCTCATAGCAGAGACTGGCGGCGGCGACGGCGCGGCTCTCGGCCATCAGGCGGTGCAGCGCGTCCCGCGGAAGCTGGCCGATGAATTGCACCTTGGGCAGATTCTGCGCTTTGGCCCAGTCGGCCAGCGGACCGTCCCCGGCCACAAGCAGCAGCGGTGCGTCCCTGCCCAGAATGCGCCATGCCTCAATGACGGTGCGCAGACCCTTTAGTTCCTCCAAGCGGCCCGCAAAGACGAACTGACGCTTGCGCTCCTCCCAGGGGGTGACGGGGCCGGTGGGCACGGTCACGGGGTTCGGCTTGACGACAAGGCGATTTTCGTCGAAGGTAGGATGGATCTTATTGAATTCCAGCAGCTTTTCCCGGTCAAACTCGGTGGGGGTGGTGATGGCGATGCCGCGCCATGTGCCCAGCACCCGATGCAGCCAGTAGGCGGCCACGACGACGAGCGTCTGCGCCCGGCTGCCGCGGTAGCAGCGGTGCCGCAGTGCGCAGTGCAGGCCGTGGTGCGGGCAGTCCTCACAGACCCGTCCGTCCCGCAGTAAGATGCCGTTCGGGCAGAACAGGCGGAAGTTGTGGAGCGTCAGCACCACCGGCACGCCGCATTTTTTGGCGGCGCGCACGACGGCAGGGCTGAGGAGCAGCAGCGTGTTGTGGATGTGGACGGCGTCGATGTGCTGCTGTTCTATGATATTCCGCACGTCGCGGGCGGCCCGGCGGTTCCAGACGGCGCGAAAAGGCAGCAGCGCCTTAGCCGCACCGTGGGCGGCCTCCTCATTGCTGCGCTCATAGACGACGACGGTGTGGCCGTGCTGCTCCAGCAGGGCGCGCTCCGCGGCAAAGACGGCGTCCTCGCCGCCGGGCAGCCGGTAATGACAGTGTATCAGCAGAATTTTCACGCAGCCGCCTCCTCTTGCAGACAATAAGCCTATTATGACATTATACCCTTTTTGCGGCGCTTTCGCAACAAAAAAAGAGGAACGCAGTGCGTCCCTCGCGGTAAAATTACTGGTCGTCGTCACCGTGGAGCTGGGCCTCACGGATGGCCTTGATTTTTTTCTCGATGTCAAAGCTCTTTTCCAGTGCGGGGTAAATGGCCATCAGGCTCAGCAGGCAGGGCAGCCACAGGCTGGTTAAAATCAGCACAAAGCTGGAAATCGGCCAGAACAGCGCCACAGCGCCCCAGTACAGCAGCTGCCACAGCAGGCCTAGGCCGCTGCGGGGCAGGTAGCCCAGGAACAGCATGAGGGAGTTCTTCAACAGTCCGGCGAAGGACAGGTCAAGCAGCGCGACCTGCACGTAGAGGTACTGGGCAATACCGGCCAGCAGGATGAGGGCGACCAGCACGGTGATCATAGTCACCTGCCCGCTGGCAATGTCGATGTGGCAGAGTGAGAAAAGCTCCATAGCCAGCAGCAGGCCGCAGACAGCGCCGGGCAGCAGGGATTCCTTCAGGTTGCGCTTCCAGGTGCGGCGGTAGGTCTCCCACCAGTAGCCGGGCTCGTCGCGCAGCGTGCGCAGGATCGTGTCGTTCAGGCCGACGATCTGCGGCGCGGCGATCATGCCGCCCAGCACGCCCGCGATGACGAGCGGGACTAAAGAGTGGGATCGACGGCGAACCAGACACCGGCGGCAAACGGCAGGCCGCCGAGCATCGCCAGTATGCCGGCCAGCCAGATGGTGGAGAAGTCGCGGCCCAAAATCTCAAAAAAGCGGGCAGCGCCCTTTTTGCGGGGGGCGTCGGGCGATACGCCCGGGCCGGGTTTATCAAAATTGCGCGTAAAAAGTCCCATGATACAATAGCTCCTTATTGGATGGTGTTGGGGGAAAGGGGTGTAGGGGCGGCCTTTCGGGTCGATGCAAGCATCGACCCCTGCGCCGTAGGGGCGGATTCCATATCCGCCCGGGGTGTTTACCGCTGCCGCAAACACCCCGGGCGGGCGATGCCCGCCCCTACAAAGCAGTTGGCCCGTAGAGAGCGGCGCCGGATTGGATCAGAATGTCCGGCTCGACGCGCAGGCCGGTTTTGCGGCCCTTCTGGGCTTCGACGAGAAAAAGCCAGGGCGCGGCGTCGGGGCGGTTCTTGACAAAAGCCAGACGCTTCGGCTCAAGGCGCGCGGCGCGTAAGGCGGCTAAAATCTCGGCCAGCTGCTCGGGGCGCTGGCAGAGCAGGAACCGCCCGCCGTCCCGCAGGGCGCGGCGCGCGCAGTCCACGGCGTCGGCGGTGGTGCAGCTGCCGGTGTGGCGGGCCTCGGCCCGGCGCGGGTCCGGGCTGCGGGGACCGGCTGTGAAGTACGGCGGGTTGCAGGCGGCAAAATCGTACTGCCCCTGCTCCGGCCCGGCGGTGCAGAGCTGCCGCAGGTCGCCGCAGACCGGCGCGATGTGCGCGGCGTCGGCGTTTTCGGCCAGGGCCGCGGCGCAGAGGGCGGACGCGGCGGGGTCGATCTCCAGCGCGGTGCAGGGGCCGCGGTGCCCGGCGTCGTGCCAAACGAGTGAGACGATGCCGCACCCGCTGCACAGGTCGAGCGCGCGCTCGTTTCTACGGGGCTGCGCGAAGCGGGCCAGCAGCAGCGCGTCGGTGCCGAACGTCGCGCCCGGCGCGGTCAGCACGCGGGTGCCGTTGTCCAGGATTTCAACGCCCATTCAGACTTTTGCGCGCAGCTGCGCGTATTTCAGCAGCGCGACCTGGGTCTTGCTGTCCTTGATCGTGCCATCCATCACAAGGCCGAGGGCCTCGTCGAACGGCATTTTGACGACATCAAGGAACTCACCCGCGTCGAGGTGCTGCGCTGTGCTGTGCAGGCCGGTGGCGGCCCACAGATAGATCTTCTCGCTGTCGTAGCCGACGGTGGCATAGACGACGCCGAGGTCGATAAAATTGTCGGCGGTCAGGCCGCACTCCTCGCTCAGCTCGCGCTTGGCGGCCTCAAACGGGTCCTCGTCCGCCTCGAGCTTACCGGCGGGCAGCTCCCAGATCTCCTCGCCGAAAGCGTAGCGGAACTGACGTACCATCGTCACGCTGCCGTCGGCGTCCACAGGCAGGATGCAGGCGCCGCCGTGGTGGTGGACGATCTCCCGCGTCGAGGTCGTGCCGTCCTCAAGCTGTACCTTGTCCACGGTCACGCGGATGACGCGGCCATTGAAGATTTCCCTGCTTTCCAGCATGGCCTCGGTATGTGCCATTGTTTTTCTCCTTTGCGGAAAGGCCCCGCCGTACAGGCAGGGCCGATACTGCTTCTATTTTACAGCAGACGCAGACAATAATCAATAAAGTCGAGCGTATATTTTTGGCTGCGCAGCCAATCAGAGGCGTGGCCGTCATCGAGGTAGGTCAGCAGGGCTTCGGTCAGGATGGGGTCCTGCATCAGATACTCGCGGCAGTACTGCCCGTCCGGCTCCAGGATAGCCTGGCAGAACACAACGCCACGGCCCTGAAAAACATTGACGCACATCGACGGAGTCAGCGCCAGCTGGGCAGGGTCCACGATGCGCAGGGTGCGGCGGTCAGACTCCGCAGCGCGGCGCAGCCGCAGGAGCAGCTCCCGGCGGGTGGGAATGTCCGGCGCATCGCACAGATCCGGCGGAATGTCGAACATTTTCCCGGTGCGTACAAACTGCAAAAGACCTTCCTCACAGAAATAGAGGTCCGGGGCCTGGGCGCTCCACATCTGCAGGTGTTCGAGCAGGGCGGGCAGGGACTGCAGCACGGCGCCGGGCCGGACAAACTGCAGGGCCATTTTCTCGTCGGCAAACAGGGTGAACGGCGGCTGGTAGCGGATCATGGAGCAGCGGCGCTTTTCCGAAAAGAGGTCGTTGTACAGCGCAATGGATTCCGAAAAGTCGTGGGCATCGGTGGCCAGCTTCAGCACCGACGCGGCGTTGAGATATTTGCGGCTGAACGCAAGGCGCAGATTTTCGACGGCCTGGCGGTCCATGATGATGTAGGCTTTCTGGCCCTGGATGTCCATCATGACGGCGGCCTTGGGCAGCAGCAGATAGACAGGCATCAGCGTGCCGGGGCTGGGCTCGGTCATGACGTGGCGCACGACGCGGGCCTCGTAATTCAGCTTGGGCAGGAAAAGGAACGGCAGTGTGCGGGTCAGGACGGACACGCCGGACACCCATTCCCGGGGGATGTCGCGGTTCTCGGCATAAATCAGCAGCTGGGAAAGTGTGACGGGTGCGCCGTCCGCTGCCGAAAAGCGTTCCACCAGCACATGGTCCAGCGTGGGGTTTGTGAACGGCGAGAGGAGCAGCGGGCGGGTATCGCCGGACAGAATGTGGTTGGCCACCAGCGATGCCACGGCGGCGGCGACTGCGCGGCTGCCCTCTATGTACTGCTCGCTGCAGCGCAGCTGGCTGGCGGCTTCGTTGGAGATAAGGCCCTCGCGGTGGGTGAAATCCTCCACCCGGAAAGAGACCTCCAGCAGGTGCAGCTCGGCGCGCAGCCTGGGATCGGGGCCGCGGCCACGCTGCTTGTATTGCAGCAGCAGGGCGGATCTCTGTTCCTCGCTCAATTCCAGCGCGTCGGCCAGGTGCTCCAGCTGGAACTCCCGCGGGGTGCGCTGACCGCTTACAATTTTGTACAGCGTGGAGCGGTCGATCGACGCTTTGCGGGCCAGCTCGGCCATTGTGCCGGGGTAGCGGGTGACGAGTATCTTCAGGGTCTGGGTCAGTTCGCTCATGGGGGCGGCCTCCATTTATGGAATGCTATTACTATACCGCGAAAATGCCGCGCTGGCAAGTGTAAACTTTTTTGGTACATCGTTGCGATATGCCGGGAAATTTGTTATAATCTGGGAAAGTGAAAACGAGGTGACCGTTATGAAAAAGCATCCTCTTTTGGCGGCAGGGGCCGCGGCGGGCACGGCGGTGCTGGGCGCGGCGTATGCCGTCTACCGCGTTGCCTTTTACCAGAAGCCGACGACGAAGGTGCCCTCCCCGGCGGATATGCCCACGCGGGAGTGCTACCGCAAGGCCATGGGCCCCGACGCCGATGCGCTGGCGCGGGATATGTTCAAGGCCGTGCACATCACGGCGCAGGACGGTACGCCGCTGGCCGCACGCTACTACCACCACGCCGACGGCGCGCCGCTGGCAATCATCTTCCACGGCTACCGCGGCTATGCGGAGCGGGACGGCCTGGGCGGCTATACGCTGTGTACGGCGCTGGGCTACAATGTGCTGCTGCCCGACCAGCGCGCCCACGGCTACAGCGGCGGCCATACGATTACGATGGGCGTGAAGGAGCGCTACGACGCCCGCGACTGGACGGTCTGGGCGCGGAGCCGCTTCGGCCCCGAGGTGCCGATCTTTTTGATGGGCGTCTCGATGGGGGCGGCCACCGTACTGCTGGCCGCCGGGCTGAACCTGCCGGACAATGTCTGCGGCATTGTGGCGGACTGCGGCTACACCAGCCCGCGGGAGATCACCCGCAAATGCCTGCCGGAGTATCTGCCCGGCATGCCGCTGGAGCTGACCTATGCGGTTGGACGGCTGGGCGCGATCCTGTTCGGCCACTTTGACCCCGAGGATGCCGACTGCGAGGCCGCCGCAGCGCAGAGCAAGGTGCCGATTTTGTTTGTCCACGGCGACGCGGACGGCTTTGTACCCTATGATATGGGGAAGCGCAACTATGAAGCCTGCCGCGCGAAAGGCAAGAAATTTTTGACGGTACACGGCGCAGA
>ENA-UERS01000646-UERS01000646.1-human-gut-metagenome-genome-assembly--contig:-NODE-646-length-13971-cov-3.113358_pt1 | contig 13971 bp, 7 predicted proteins | sample MGYA00242991_ERZ507992 | MGnify/ENA primary metagenome ERZ507992 (study PRJEB26167, sample SAMN06115535) | human gut metagenome | host: Homo sapiens | place: China:Chongqing | collected 2015-10-24...
TATGTTTCTTGTTAGTATGTTATGAACGAAGGGAAAGTATATGATATTGATTTATGGTTCCTTTTAGAAGGTGCTATTCGTGTTTCTATACACCTTTTAAAGGGAATAACAAAAGCGTCCATACATTTGTATTTAGATACATGGAATGTATGAACGCTTTAATTAAATCCAAACGAGGTACAGCGCGATATGCTGTTTTTAGTTGATTACCAACCTGGATTCTGCTTCATGTTTTTATTTAGGGTCAACTGTGTAGTTGGAATCGGGTAGAAATAATGTTTGGCTTCATAAGTACGGATTTGTGCATCGGAGGCATCTATATATCCGTTCTTGGTCGCTTCTTCACAGTCAGGCACATTGCTTACGTTGGCGCCCAACATGGTGTTCGGGTACTTGGTTGAATCCAATTTGTCGAGCTGGTGCCAACGGATTAAATCCCAATATCGGTACCAGTTATCCATAATCAGTTCGCAACGGCGACAGCGGCGTATCTCCCAAATCAGATTGCTTACTCCCATATTATTGGCAGGATCGGCATCTGGAGTAGTTGTCATAGCCGGCAGGCCGGCACGAGCTTGAAGCTTGTTTATGGAGTTGTTGAGATCGTCTTGTGTGAGAGAACCCATTTCGGCTTTGGCTTCTGCAAAGTTCAGATAAATAACTGAAATCCAATAGAGCGGGCAGTCGGTGTATTGGTAGCCGATGTTGTTTCGGTCGCTTACACTCAATTCTTCGGGGTTATCATACTTGGCGATGCCATAACCGGTCGATGTGGTGAAGGCTGCTACACCGGCACGGCTGTAGGCGTGGCCTCTGAAAGAAAGTACCGGGTCAAGAATTTCGGACAGGCGCTTGTCGCGTACGGCCAAAACCTCTCTTATAGAGTAATTTTTGTCTGCATCCAATACGGCTGCATCGTCCTTGTTTTTCGAGGTTGTTGCCAACGGTTTTCCATCAAGGAAAAGGAAACTGTCGAATGCGTCCTTTGAAATGCCGTGCGTACCACTTGTGTTGATTGTGTAGTCAATGGTGGAGTGCCTTAGCGAACTTTGTGCATAAGGCTTGTAGAAAATCATTTCCGGATTGCTTGCCAGGCTGACAGAATTATAGTTGGCTTTGTAACTGTTACTTAGAGAGTAGTTTTTGGCCATAAGATATTCGCAGGCTGATACACATTCTTGCAAGTATTTGTTGGCGCGGCTCTCATCAGCGGCTTTGCCATTCTCGGCTTGAGTGCGATATTTGCAGTATGTACCTTCATATAAGGTGATGTCTGCTTTCATGGCATATGCCATGTCGGTGCTGAAACGTTGCCGATTGCTGTTTGCGGTAATGTGTTCGCACGCATAATTGATGTCTGCCAGCACATGGTCCATCACTTCATCCCGGTCGGTGCGTGGTCCGTAGAGGGCTTCGCTGTCGGCTGGGTCGATAACTTTGTCTATCCATTGCACATCGCCGTACATACGGACCAACTGATAGTATTCCCACGCACGGTTCATGCGTGCAAGACCTTCATAGTGGGCCTTTGTTGCTTCATCAAGAGAGGAAGACTGTACACCGGCAATGATATAGTTGGCGCGTCGGATTTCTGTGAAAGGGGCTGACCAGTTTGTGGAAGATGCGACCACGTTAGTGTAAGTCCAGTTATGGCTTTCTGCATCTACCTGGTCATCGCTTATTGTTTTGAAGTAGAACCATCCTCCACTGGCTCCGTTGCCAAAGCCGGTAAAGTTGTTATAAAAAGTATTGCACTGATTATCCAAATTATCGGTGTTGCTCCAGTATGCCGGAGTATTCGTGAAGGTATCCAAGGGGGATTTGTCCAGCAAATCGTTGCAACCGGTTAACATCGCCAGCGCTGTGACCCCATATATAAATAATTTCTTCATTGTTCTTAAGTTTTTGAGGTTGTTATAATGTTACCTGGACTCCAAATGAGAATGTGCGTGTAATAGGAGCTATACGTCCCCATCCACCGGCTGTAAGTCCATTGCCTGTACTGATTTCGGGGTCGACTGGAAGGTCATTCCCTTTGTGGAGCAGAAAGAGGTTGCTGCCACTGAAGTAGATACGTGCTTTCTCAATGTAGGCTTTGCGTGTCCACTCTTTCGGAAGGGTATATCCCACAGTTACGTTCTTCAGACGAAGATAGGACATGTCTGTCAAATAGCGGGATTGGGGATAGTAGTTGTTGCAGCCGTTAGCTATACCGGATACGGTACCTCCACTATTATTTGTACCACGATAAAGACGTGGATAACGGTTGCCTTGATTTACCTCATAACCGGTAATGGCGGTATAGTCTGAATTCCAAAGCACTTTGTTATAGCTTGTTTGGTGGGAATAGATGGCTACGTCGGCATGTACCATGGCGGGAAGGTTTAGGGAAGAAGTCGTCCAGTCCTCACGTTTGCCTACACCTTGGAAGTAGAGGTCAAGGTCGATACCTTTCCACGCTCCGCCTAAATGGAAGCTGTATTCGTAGCGTGGCATAGAGTTTCCGATGACTTTCAAATCGCCGTGGTCGTCTGCTGTGCCTTTTCCACCGTCAATCTTGCCATTGCCGTCCAAATCCTTGAACTTGACGTCTCCCGGGCCGTAATGGAAATTACCGGATTCCAGTCCTGCCTGGCTTGCAATGCCGTTTGCATAATTCCATGAGCCGTCTGCATTTTGGCTGGTGAAGTCTTTTTCCTCGAAGTAACGGTCGGTTTCAAAACCGAAAATGTCACCGTAGGTTTTACCGGTGTAATAGGTGCTGAGCAGTTTGGAATCATTGTCCCACTTTGTTACTTTAGTCTTGGAGTCACCGATGTTGAAGTTGGCATATACGTCGAAGTCGCCGAAGGTATGGCGCCAGTTCAAGTTCAACTCCCATCCACGTGTACGTAAGGTACCGGCATTTTCATAAGGAGCAGAAGCACCCAGAGTGTTCGGCAATACTTGTGCCGGTGCCAGCATGTCACGATTCTCACGTTGGAACCAGTCGAAACCTATAGTCAGTTCGTCATTCAAGAGACCCAGGTCAAGACCTATATTGAGGGTGCGGATACGCTCCCAGGTCAAAGTACTTGATACCAAATCCGGCATGTTATACATGGTCAGGAGATTAGCGTTGGCATTATTGTTTTCAATCCAATAGATATAGCCGGTACTTTTATTGTTCAACCGTTGGCTTATTAATTGTTCGAACATGTAGTCGCCCACAGCCTCGTTGCCGATTTCGCCAAAAGAAGCACGCAACTTACCATTGCTGACAATATGTTTCAGTGGGGCGAAGTAGGCTTCTTCGGAGAAGCGGTAGCCGATGGATGCAGAAGGGAAGAAGGCCCACTGGTCGGTATGGGGGAAACGGGAAGAACCGTCGTAACGTCCGTTCAGTTCCAATAAATAAATGCCTTTGTAGTCATAATTGATACGGCCGAAATAACCGGCAGAAGCGCGGGATGTATGATTCCAACTCAAATCTTGTCCATCCTTGCCAGCCATATTCAGTTCGGGGTATCCCTCTTGATCGTACATCACATTGCGGGTACCATACAGATATTTGTATTCCTCTTCTTCTGCGTTGACACCTGCCATTACATTCAGATTGTGTTTTTTGGCAAATGTTTTGGTATAGTTTACGTATGCGTTGGCCGTCCATGTGTTCTGTTTGGAAAAGTCTCTCCAGATACCGCTATTGCCTTTAGTGACGATGTAAGAGGGTACCGGTTTCCCGCTCCAATTGATGCCGTAAACGGAGTTGTCCTGCGAACCGCTGTTCATATTCTGAATGGCATATGTAAAGTCTGCATTAAGGGTCAGTCCTTTAACGATTTCAGCTTTCAAGAAAGTGTTCATACGGGTCAGGTCTGTTGTCACTTCACGATCGGCAGCTTGCTTCTGCATGGCCATGACGCGTGTGTCATAGCCGTCGATTGTGCCCGAAGGAATGAAATAAGAACCCCAACGCCACAAATATTGGTAGGTGTTGGCCCATGTGTCCGGGCGTTTATAGTTCTTACGACTATAGTTGATGCGTGCACCCACCTGTAGCCAGTCGTAAACATTAGTGGTGACATTGACTGAGGCATTGTACTTTTTTAGTTCGTCCGGGTGAATCTTCATCTGTCCTTGCTTTTCGTTGTAGCCGAAAGATAGGTAGTAATTGGTCTTACCAGATGTTCCTTGTATAGAAACATTGTGGCTCATGGAAGGAGCAGCTTTGTTGAAGTAGATGTCCTGTACATCCCAGTCAGCATAATAAAAAGGAGTGCCGTCCAATACGATATAGTCACCCACGTTACTATCGCTTTGGTAGAGGTTCATAGGACGGTAGCCGGTCTTGCCGCCGTTCTGTTGCTGCCACTTTTCGGCGTAAGGTAACAATTTGTCGAAATACATACCGAACAATTCAGGCATACCGGCACCACCGTTCATACTGGCTTCGATACCCATCTTTAATTGTGTGGGTACATCGGGATAGTCCGGCAGGTAAGTAGCTTGATCCCATGCAAAATTGTTGCTGTAATTGATGGTAACCTTTTCGCTAGGCTTTGCGCTTTTGGTATTGATTAGAATCACACCGAAAGCGGCGCGCGTTCCATAAATGGAGGAAGCGGAAGCGTCCTTCAGTACGGAAATATTTTCGATGTCTTGCGTATCGAGGAAAGAAATGTCATCCATCGGAACGCCGTCCACTACAATGAGTGGATTGCTGACTTCTCCATTACTCAATGTCCCCAAACCACGTATACGCATGGAGGCTGTCTCGTCGATGGCACCACTTGTGGTGAGAATGCTTAGTCCCGGAACAGCCCCTTGCAATGCTTTGGCTACATCTTGTTGTGGACGACCTGCCATTGTCTTGTTTAAGTCCACTGTAGAAACTGCTCCTGTCAAGTTAGCCTTCTTTTGTACACCGTAGCCTACTACTACTACTTCATCCAGCATCTCGGTATCTTCTTTCAGAGTTATTCTCATCGTTTTGGCTGCCTTCACTTCTTGTGTCTGATAGCCCACAAATGATATTTTTAGTGTTGCTCCCGGTGTTATGGTCAATGTAAACTTACCGTCTAAGTCGGTAATTCCGCCGTTGGTAGTCCCTTTTTCTACTACGCTGGCACCGATAATCGGTTCGCCGGCTGCATCGACAACTAAACCGCTGATGGTGATAGCTTGTAATTGTTCTGTTACGCCAAACGATTTATCAGGATTGGCTTGTACAGCCATCACGTTACCGCTGCTTAATAACAGTGAGCTAATTGCCACTGCTGTGAGGAGTTTGCTATGTGTTAGTCCTCGTTTTTTGTGATTTTCATTCATAAATGATTGATGATTTGTTGTTAATTAAATAGTTCTTAAATTTAGGGTAAGGGTAACAAGAGCCAAATAGTGGAGACTATTCAACTTGCAGGATTGTTTCTTTTTCCATAGGCATTTTCTCTTTTTAAAGGTTCATAACTTTATATTATCTCTTGTTTTCCTATTTGTTTGCCAAGTCCAGACGGAACTTAGTTATATATTATACAAGGTTAAAATCTTGTTAATTACTTAACTCTATTGGTTGTTTTAAGAGATAAAAAACTCGTTATTAACAAAGGTGAGAAATGATTCATTCATTTCGTCCTAACAAAGATACATTATTATTTAATATCAAGAACATTCCTTTGCATTTATTTAACTTTATATTTATACATTTGCAAAAAGGAGGTTATACACCTTATTATATAAAGAATTTAAGGTTCTTCTATATTTAAAGAATGGAATTCAATCAAGCCATTCATTGGTGTTTCTTCAATGATTTCCAGTTCGATGCCAAATTCACGGGCAACTTCCCGCAAAATGGTCGCGTAGCTGTAAGCCAATGAACCCACAAAACGAATAGGATAATTTTTGTAGTCATATTGGCAGACATTACGAGTAAAGAAATTTCTCAGATTACCGGTAATCAGCTCAAATACATAGTCATCATTGGTATAATCTGCCAAAAAATAAGATATAGTAGACAAAAAGCGATTGGGGAACGGGCGGTTATACACAGATTCCATAACCTCATTCGGGCTTATACGGAACTTCTCAAAGAAATCCGCCGTTACATCTTTAGGAGCCAAACCTTTCAGTACATCAGACAAAAACATTTTGCCCAATACAGCACCACTACCCTCATCCCCCAGGATGTAACCTCCTGCCCGGACATTCTTTACAACGATTTTCCCATCATAAAAACATGAGTTTGAGCCGGTTCCCAAAATACAAGCAATGCCGGCCTCGCATTTGAACAAGCCACGTGCAGCTGCCAGCAAATCACTCTCTACCTGAATTGGAGTTTTGAATTGTGCTACCAATGAAGCTCCCAATACATTTTTCTTTTCATAAGAAGTACATCCGGCACCATAATAATAGACTTGTTCCAATTTCCTTTTGAAAAAATGCTCGGGTAATCCTAACCGCACACTTCGGCTAATCTCTCTTCTCGTTTGAAAGAAAGGATTTAAGCCCTCTGTGAAGGCTCGCTGTATCAGACGATTATCTTCAACCAGCGCCCATTCTGTTCTCGTAGAACCACTTTCTGCAATTAGTTTCATAGGTAGTTAGTTTTAGAATTGAATACAAATATATAGCTTTTTTTAATCTTTCCAAGGCTATTTCAAGAAAAAATCATTTTGCTGGCCATACATCTCCCTTTTGCTCATGTCTTCAATCATCCAACAACCGTGTTTTAGTCAAAACAAGACGATAACAGACTAACAATAAGATACTATCTGGCTGAATTCCAAGTTCCGTCTGGACTTGGTAAATAAATAGAAAAAAAGAGAGATAATATAAAAGTTATGAACCTTTAAATAAAGAAAATGCCTATGAGAAATTAAAGAAATCTTCGGAAATGGTCTGACAATTCCGAACTATATGATTCCCTTACCCTAATTTTGAAAAACTGGTTTAATTAACAAAATCATCAATCACTTATGAATGAAGATCGCAAAAAACGAGGACTTGCCAATGGTAAGTTCTTTACGGCGGTGGCAATCTGTGCTCTGTTTTTAGGCAGTGGCAACGTGATGGCTGCCCAAACAGCATCCGACGACTCGCAAGGAGTACAAGAACAGATGCAATCTATCTCTGTGACTGTTACAGTTGTAGATACAAAAGGTGAACCTATTATTGGCGCCAATGTCATTGAGAAAGGTACGACCAATGGTGGTATTACGGATTTGGATGGAGTTTCCAAATTAAATGTAAAGCCCGGTGCTATTCTGCAAGTATCATTTGTGGGATATACTACTCAAGAAGTCAAGGCAACTTCGGTAATGAAGGTTGTTTTGAAAGATGATACGGAATTGTTGGATGAAGTTGTCGTAGTAGGCTATGGTGCACAGAAAAAGGTGAACCTGACCGGTGCGGTGGCTTCCGTGGACGTGAACAAAACAATTGATAGCCGTCCTATCACGGATATAGGCCGTGCCTTGCAGGGGGCGGTACCGGGATTGACCATTACTACTAACTCCGGTGAGATAGGTGGTGCGCCTACTATCAAGATTCGTGGTAGTATCGGTTCTCCGAATGGTGACTCCAAACCGTTGATTCTGGTAGATAATGTGGAAGTAACGGATATTTCTATGGTGAATCCGGACGATATTGAAAGTATTTCTGTATTGAAAGACGCCGCTTCTGCTTCTATTTACGGTGCCCGTGGTGCATTTGGCGTATTGCTGATTACCACAAAATCAAGAAGTAAACATGAACGTCTCTCTGTAAAATATACCAATAACTTTGCATGGCGTACGCCGACCAAGACACCCGAACAACTTCCGGGATGGCAGCAGGCTGATATTAACTTGCAAGGTGTAATCAATCAGACTAAGGGGTCTACCGCATTTTATAACGTAGTGGGTAATATGCGTGTGGATGCTACACATGTGCAGAAAATGAAGGATTACTGGGACAAATATGGCTATGGTGACCAGTTTGGTCGTGAGATGGAATTGGGTCGTGACTTTGAGTTCCGCGATGGCGGTATGTTCTTTATCCGTACTTGGGACTGGTATGATGAATACATCAAGGACTGGGCTCCGCAGCAGAACCATAGCCTTTCTATCAACGGTGGCAACGGAAAGACTAATTACAATATCGCTTTGGGATATCTGAGCCAGGATGGTATGATGAAAGTCAATTCGGACAACTATAAGCGTTACAATGCCAATATCTCTTTGAACTCTGAATTAAACAAATATGTGTCTATCCGTACAGGTGTCATGTTCACCCGTTCTGACTACGACAAGCCATTCAACTATAATACTGATCTTTACGACCCGATGTACTATCTGTATCGTTGGCAGCCGATGATGCCTTACGGTACTTTTGAAGGCAAGGAGTTCCGTAACGCCTTGACCGAACAGAAAAGTGCTCCTATTACCACAAAAGAACGTGAGTATCTGCGTTTGACAGGTGGTGCAACTATCAAGCCTATCAAAGATTTAACACTGGATATAGATGTTGCTTATAGCAGCGTGGAAAATCGCTATAAGAAGTATGGTACACCGAGCTTGACCAGTGGTTATGAAATCTTCACTGCCCGTCCGTCTGTTGAGGCATTACGTGATTCTTATGGCAGTTATCTATCTGCTGCTACTTATGATTATGTATATCAGGAAACCGGACGCACGGAGAATCTGACAGCCAATTTCGTGGCAACTTATGCCAAACGCTGGGGAGATCATGATTTTAAGGCAATGGCAGGTTCCAGCCTTGAAAAGAGCGAATATGAATATTACTGGGCGCAACGCAAAGGTCTGCTCGACCCCGCAAAACCGGAATTGAATCTGGCTACAGGTGACCAGACTACAAGCTCCTCGCATACTTGGTGGTCTGTAGCAGGCTTCTTCGGACGTCTTAATTATTCTTATAAAGACCGATATATGTTGGAACTGAACGGCCGTTATGACGGTTCCTCCCGTTTCCCCTCTGGGAATCGTTTCGGTTTCTTCCCATCCATGTCTGCCGGTTACCGTATTTCTGAAGAACCGTTCATGCAGTCACTGAAGCCTTATCTGAGTACGTTGAAGATTCGCGGCTCTTGGGGTATGATTGGTAACCAGGATGTAGGTACCGACCGTTATATCTCCACTCTGTCCACTTCTGTAGACAGTTGGATTATCGATGGAAAGAAAGTACAGTCAACACAAAAACCGACTATTGTGTCTTCAACCCTTACTTGGGAGAAGGTTACTACACTTGACCTTGGCTTGGATGCCCGTTTCTTCAATGACGCTTTGGGAGTAACGTTTGATTGGTATAACCGTACTACCAGTGATATTTTGACTACTGCCAACCTACCTGCCACATTGGGTGCTGACGCTCCATATGAAAATATGGGTACTATCCAGACCAAAGGATGGGAACTTGCCATTGACTATCGCCATACCTTCAAGAATGGTCTGCACTTTGGCGTGACGGCTTCTGTTGCCGATGACAAGACTGAAGTAACCAAGTGGACGTATAATACAAAGATTCCTTCTTATGGAGCTACCGGCTGGTGGGATAAGAGTGCTTATAAAGAAGGTATGGTTTTGGGAGATATCTGGGGCTTGCAGTTCGACCGTTTCTTGACGGAAGATGACTTTAATGCTGACGGTTCTTTGAAAGCCGGTTTGCCCGACCAGACTAAAGTATTCCCTGCCGGTTATCAATTTGCTCCCGGTGATGTGCTTTATAAAGACCTCGACAACAACGGTGAAATCGTAAAACAGACCAATACAAATGACAAGGGTGACCTTAGTGTTATAGGTAACGCCCTGCCGCGTTTACAGTTTGGTTTGAATCTGGATGCTGCTTGGAAAGGCTTTGATATAAGCATGTTCTTCCAGGGGGTAGCCAAAAGAAAACTTTGGGCGGCAGGTAACCAGGTATTACCAGGCTTTACTACCGGTGAACCCTTCTACAAAGGTGCTGAGGATTATTGGACTCCCGAAAACACAGATGCTTTCTATCCCCGTCCGATGGATTACAAGCAGTCTGCTTCGGGTAACTATAGCGTGAATGACCGCTATTTGCTGAATATGGCTTATCTGCGTCTGAAGACGTTTACTGTAGGATATTCTCTTCCTAAGGTTTGGTTGAGTAAATTCAAAGTGCAAGGTTTGCGTGTTTATTTCACTGGTGAAAACCTTTTCACCATCGACGGTGTGAAACCTGCTATCGATCCGGAAATAGGAATACGTACGGCCAGTGGTAAGAGTGACCAGCGTAACTTTGGCCGTAGCTATCCATACCAGAAGACAGTGTCGTTCGGTATTCAGCTTAGTTTATAATCTAATAGTAATTGCAGTTATGAAAAAGAAAAATTTATTATACATCGTTTGTGCGTTGGCAATGGGCTCGCTCTGCGGTTGCGACGATTTTTTGAATAAAGACCCGCAGGACAAGCAGACCAATGACACTTATTGGCAGACTGAAACTTCTTTGCGTACTTATGCGCAAGACTTCTATTCTTCCTACTTTACAGGATATGGTACCGACTATACTGTTTTTGCCGGTTATTTCTCTGGAGATGACTATACGGATGATTTTATCAATCTGAATAATGCAAATACAAACGGTTCAGGATATATTTATTTCTCCACTTCTGCCACTACGGACTGGAATAGCCAGACAGGAACTTGGTCGGGCAATTATAGTGTTATTTATAAAGCCAATGTCATGCTTGAGAAGATTCCCGGAATGAATATTTCGGACGAAGCCAAGAGACACTGGGAAGGTATTGCACGCTATTTCCGTGCAATGGCCTATAGTACGCTGGCAAAGTATTATGGCGGTGTTCCTTACTACGATAAGGTGACAGACCCGGCTCTTTATAAAGACCGTGATTCTTATTTGTATGTAGCGCAGAAGATACAAGAGGATTTTCAATATGCATTGGATAATGTACGTACGGATGATACGAAGCGCCAAGTCAACAAATATGTGGTTGGTGCGTATATGTCACGCGAAATGCTGTATCATGCCACATGGCTGAAGTATCACGGTACTACTGTAGGTCCTACTTCAGAGAAGGTGGCGGATGGTGATATTAAGAACTTGCTGCAAGGAGCCATTAATGGTGCAGAGGTAGTGATGAACTCTGGTATCTATTCAATAGGCAATACCTATAATGCTTTGTTTACTACGGACGATTTGGCTAACAATCCGGAAGTCATCTGGTATCGTGAATATACAAGCGGTTTGCAGTGTAATGCTTTGATGTCCTACAATGGTCCGGAAGATCAGACTCAGGGTGGTGTGACGCAAGATGTAATCAACACTTATCTTTGTAGTGACGGTTTGCCGATAGGTCAGTCTCCGCTGTATCAAGGTAAGGAAGACCCGAGTATTCAGAAGTCATTTCAAGACCGTGACCCGCGTTTGTATCAAACAGTTGCCGACAGTCTTCGTATCATGAGCGCCATGGGGACAAATTATACCGAAGGTACATCACCAACGGGATATCCTACCAAAAAGTTCTTGAACGACGAGTGGTGGGTGGCTGGTCTGGATTATTGTACCGGTAGATTAAGTCCGGCTGATGCGCCGTGCATCCGCTATGCGGAAGTATTGCTGAACTATGTAGAGGCGCGTTATGAGATTGCCCAAGTGGGTGGTAACGCTTTCACTCAGAGTGACCTTGACAAGTCTATCAATGAACTCCGTGACCGTCAGCTGACGAAGTGGGGAGATACTGAAGCCAAGACAATGCCGAAAGTTCAACTGAATGGCGGCAACTTGAGTGTGAATGGAGTTGTTATCAATGACCCTGCCCGTGACCCTGATGTCAATCCGGTTTTGTGGGAAATCCGTCGTGAGCGTCGTATTGAGTTGATTATGGAAGGCCGTCGTGGTGAAGACCTCCGTCGTTGGGCCAAGTTTGAATACTTAAACTCAGAAGATGCAAATGGTTATCCTGCCATGTCTTTCCTGGGTGCTTATGTCAATATGGCCGATTATCCGGAAATATCTTCAAAAGATGATTCCGGCAAGAGAGTGCTCTATCTGTTCGACCCGGAGAATCCGGGTAATGAGGATACTGAAAAAGGGTATATTTATTATCTTCGTGAAAAGGAACTTCGTATATTCAAGGCTGGTGAATTGAATTCGGAACGCTACTATTTGCGTGCCATACCGGCTGCACAGCTGACTATTTATGAGAATAAAGGTCAGGTGTTGACTCAGAACCCAGGCTGGTAATACCATAAAGTGGATTATAAAAATAAGGGATGTCATTTCTAGGACATCCCTTATTTTTTATTCATTGTTCTCTTACAGTGCCTTTTCCTTAATCAGGTATTCTGCAATCTGCACCGCATTCAGTGCAGCGCCTTTCTTAATCTGGTCGCCCACAATCCAGAACGTCAATCCGTTTTCGTTGCTGAGGTCCTTGCGGATACGGCCTACGTAAACCGGGTCTTTGCCCGCGAGGAACAACGGCATGGGGTATTCCTTTTCTGCCGGGTTGTCCATCAACACCAGTCCGTCGCCTTTGGCAAATGCTTCGCGGGCTTCTTCGATGGAGATGGGACGCTCGGTTTCTACCCAGATGCTTTCGGAGTGGGAGCGGAGAGCGGGAACACGTACGCAGGTAGCACTGACTTTTACGTCAGAGTGCATAATCTTACGGGTCTCGTTGAACATCTTCATCTCCTCTTTGGTATAGCCGTTTTCGGTGAATACGTCGATTTGCGGAATGAGGTTGAATGCCAGCTGGTAAGCGAATTTCTCAACGGTTACGGGTTCGCCTGCCAATACCTGGCGGTACTGCTCGTACAACTCATCCATGGCAGCGGCGCCGGCACCACTGGCAGCCTGATAGGTAGAAACGTGTACGGTCTTTATATGGGAAAGCTGTTCGATGGCTTTCAGTGCCACTACCATTTGGATAGTAGTACAGTTGGGGTTGGCGATGATGCCGTTACGGGGACGATTCAAAGCATCTTCCGGATTCACTTCGGGCACTACCAAAGGTACATTGTCGTCCATACGGTAAGCGCTGGAATTGTCAATCATCACTGCTCCGTACTTGGTAATGGTTTCGGCAAATTCTTTGGAGGTGCCTGCGCCTGCGGAAGTGAAAGCGATATCAACCCCTTTAAAGTCATCATTGTGTTGCAAGAGTTTCACCTCGATCTGTTTACCGCGGAAGGTATATTTGGTTCCGGCACTGCGTTTAGAACCGAACAATACTAACTCGTCCAACGGGAAATTTCTTTCATCGAGCACTCGCAGGAACTCTTGTCCCACGGCTCCGCTTGCTCCAACAATAGCTACTTTCATTTTTCTTTTGTTTTAAATTAAGTTTATAAAAAAGTGAAATACTATCTCTAAAAAGATAGAATTGGTCGCAAATTTATAACAAAATGCTGTATAACACCGCATAAAGTGAAAAGTTTTTCGTTATTTTGCATTCAAAACCTAAAACTTATAGCCTATGGATTGGTTTGACTTCAGCTTGAAACTTCCCATCACCGACCCTACATGGATATTCCTCCTTGTACTCCTCATTATATTGTTTGCTCCCATATTGTTGAATAAGCTTCGTATTCCGCACATTATCGGAATGATAGTGGCGGGGCTTGTCATTGGGGAGCATGGTTTCAATATCTTGGTGCGTGACAGCAGTTTTGAGCTTTTCGGCAAAGTGGGTTTGTATTACATCATGTTCCTTGCCGGTCTGGAAATGAATATGGGGGACTTCAAACAGAACCGGGGCAAAGCGCTTGTTCTGGGGCTCTTGGCTTTTATTGTGCCCATAGGCATAGGCTTGGTAACGAATATAGCTTTGTTGAAGTACGGGGTACTGACCTCTGTCCTACTGGCAAGTATGTATGCATCGCATACACTGGTGGCCTATCCCATCGTGATTCGTTACGGTGTGTCGCGGCATCGCAGTGTGAGTATTGCAGTGGGGGGGACGGCGGTTACGGATACACTCACTTTGCTGGTCCTGGCCGTTGTGGG
>ENA-UERS01000654-UERS01000654.1-human-gut-metagenome-genome-assembly--contig:-NODE-654-length-13879-cov-633.391900_pt1 | contig 13879 bp, 10 predicted proteins | sample MGYA00242991_ERZ507992 | MGnify/ENA primary metagenome ERZ507992 (study PRJEB26167, sample SAMN06115535) | human gut metagenome | host: Homo sapiens | place: China:Chongqing | collected 2015-10-24...
TCAAGACCATCATCGACATGATTCTTGCCAAGAAGCAACTGGCTAAGGTGGCTGAAAGGGTGGTGTTCCATCAGTTGGAAGATGGCGATTGCTTCGAAGTGGGGGATATGAAGTTGGAATGCTTTGATATTCAGTCTACTAAGGAAAAACAGTTCGGATTCCGAGCAGAGTTGCCTTCTTCTGATGAATCGGATAAGCCTTTGGTCTTGGCGTGCCTGGGTGATGAACCTTATAACGAGCAGAACCGACGCTACATAGTGGGGGCTGACTGGATGATGTGTGAGGCGTTTTGTCTCTATGCCGACCGCGATACGTTCAAGCCTTATGAGAAATGCCACAGTACGGCGCTTGATGCCGGAAAACTGGCGGAGGAACTGGGCGTGAAGAATCTTATCCTGTATCATACGGAGGAGAAAACACTCGCTAATCGTAAAGAAAATTATACTCGTGAAGCTGCCGAGAACTTCAAGGGTAGAATCTTCGTTCCGGATGATTTGGAGGTGATAGAGCTGTAGAATTTCTTTCTTTATAATTGTGGGCTTAATCAGTTTTGATCCGGTAGGAAAATCTTGGTTACTTCCCGCTCTCCGAAATCTATCATGGCGTTGAAGAGACTCACTTTTTCCGCCTTTCTGAGGTTTTCTAGTGTGAGGTCGGCTTCCAGGATGATGCCGGCTTCCAGGAGCTGGGCACGTTTGGTTCCCTGGAGCAGGGGATGCTTGGGGGTGAGCCATCTGTTGCCATCAAAAAGGGCGAGATTGGTGAAGGAGGTATCGGTAATGAGCCCATTCTTTACAATGATGATTTCATCGCAATCGTCCTTCTGGGCTACCAGGGCGTTGAGCGCACTTCGGTCTGTGCTCTTGTAGGTGTAGTCGATTTCATCATCCTCTACTACCTTGAGGGAATGAATCTCCTTCATCTTGTAGGGGGCGTACTCGATGGCTTCCACGCCCTGGATGTCATAAACCACTCGTGCCTTGTAAAGGTTCATTTCCTCTTTTGGGGAAATGAGGGATGAGAGTTTTATTTCTTCAGATGCGAGGGTTGGAAAGAACCTGCGGATGGTTCTCTCCATTCTTGCCTGATGATAGGGCAGGGCCAGAGCCTTGCCGTTCTTGATCTTTATTGTTTCTACAAATTGCTGTTTCATAATCTCTTTTATTTTTTCTAAGATGAAAGGTGGATTTAAATCGGAAGGTAGATTTTCTGAATCACTTCCTCGTATTCCCTCCGGCAATCGCTCTTCGAAGTGATGCCGCCGCCTGCCTTGAAATACAATTTTCGGCTTTTCTTCGGCTTCTTTCCTTCGTTTGCCTTGAAATTCTTTTCTCCGTCGGCTTCAAAATCAACCGGCGAAGTTTCTTCTTCTTCTATGAATCTTATCATGACGGCAGAGTTGAGTTCGCCCTGGTCGTAGATTCCCATGATGCCCGTGTAGAAGCCGCGGTCGTAGCCTTCTGCCTCTTGGATAATCTGCATGGTTTTATCTTTCGGGGCACCCGTGATGGAACCGGCTGGGAGCTGGGCATCGAGGATTTCGCCCAGATGGTGCGGGTAATCTTCGGGCAGGCGACCGCTGATTTCTGAACTGGTTTGCAGGATGTCGCCCTTGTTGGTGTGCAGCACGTCGACGTAACGGTATTTATCTACCCTTACATCTTCTGCCACCCGGCTCAGGTCGTTTCTTATCAGATCTACGATGGTGGCGTGTTCTGCCGCCTCTTTCCGGTCTTCCATCAGCAGCTTTTCGGCATTGGGGAGGGATGCATCCAGGGTTCCCTTCATGGGATAGGAGTAGATTCTTCCGCCCTTGATTCTGACGAAGGTTTCGGGCGAAAAGCAGACGAAGGGGGTGAGATTCTCTTCTATGTTCTCTTCTTTCAGATGAGCTTTATCTTCTGCTTGAGTTCTCTTTCTTCTGAGCAGCAGTTTATACTTCCCTTTTGCACGATGGAAAATTTCTTCTAATGAAAGATTGCAGCTTACGGGAACCCGGTTGGTGAGATTCGTAAGATAGCTGTTGCCCGCCATAATGTTGCTCTTCACGATGTTGAAGCTTTGCTCGTAATCCTCGTAAAGTGGGGGGTCTATCTGCCAGGTAGTCTCCGAAATCTCTTCCTTCCAAGTCTCTTTCCTGGCATGAGAGAAGTTCCCTTTTCCTTCGAAATCGAAGAGGCATTCTTCGGGATTTATATCTGATAGCTTGCGGATGAAGGCCTCGTCTGCCTGGTAGTTGATGACAAAGAGAAAAGGCTCATCCTGGCTTGCCAATCGGTTGATTTTATCTATGATTTCCTGTTTCATGTCTGCAAAGATACTGCTTTTATTTGGATGGGCAAAAAATTGGTGATAAAAGATTGGTGATAAAAAATCCCGAAACATGGAAAATGCCTCGGGATTTGGTTGATATGCGTTTGTGTTCTTTATTTTAATACGCTTCTCCCTGCTCTATTTCTTCCTGCGTGATGCGCTTGCGGTCGATGGCGTGCCAGGCGAAGACGATGTAGGCGAGCACGAACGGGATGAGGAGGGAGACTATCGCCATGGTGCGGAGCGTGAACTCGCTGCTACAGCTGTTGGCGAGAGTGAGCGAACTCTGAAGGTCGATGTTGGATGGATAGTAGGCGGTATTGTTCCAGCCGGCTATCAGCAGCAGAACCAGCACGGTAAGCACGGTTCCGATGCCCGTAAACCAGATTCCCTTTCTATACTGCACGCTCCTCGATGACTTGAAAATGCCGAAAAGAACGAGTACTACACCTATTAATAATATTACAAGCAAGATTGGCATCTCCAGGAGATTGTGAAGATACTTCATACTCTCAATCGTAATGCCGGAAGAAGAAGTGCTGAATCCATCTTTTACCAGCAATCTGATGAGGAATGGCAAGAAGAACAATAGGAAGAGGAGGGCATTCCATGGCAACTGGCGGGTGCAGCGCTCCTGAATCTGCTGGTGCTCGATGTTGTTCTTGATGTAGAGCATGCCCAGAATACGGACTAGCATCAGTACGGCAAGTCCCAGCACTACGTTCCATGGGTCGAGCAGGGCATCAAGACCATGGCTGGCATTTGCCCAGCGGCTGATGACGGGTTGCAGACTGTTGGTAATATTGCCCTTGTCTATCAGGAAATTGCTGCCGTTGAAGAAGGTGGCTACGGCTCCGCCAAGAAGCAGCGGACCCACGATGCCGTTGATAATGAGGCAGATCTGAAAGATCTTCGGTCCAAGAAAATTACCTATCTTGTTCTGGAATTCATAGCTCACGGCTTGAATCACAAACGAGAACAGGATAATCATCCACAGCCAGTAGGCTCCGCCGAAACTGGTGCTGTAGAACAATGGAAACGAGGCGAAGAAGGCTCCGCCGAAGGTGACGAGCGTGGTGAAGGTGAACTCCCATTTTCGTCCCGTAGAGTTGATGATGAGGCGACGCTCTTCTTCCGTTTTTCCCAAACAGAATATCAAGGTGTTGGCTCCCTGTACAAACATGAGAAACACCAGTAGGGCTCCTAATAATGATACGAGGAACCACCAGTATGATTGCAAAAATTCGTATGTCATAATACTAATGTCATAAAGTTAATTCATAATCTTAAGTTTATCATCTTAAGTTTTTATTCATATTCCGGTCCTTTCTTAATCTGCTTCACCAGGATGCTGATTTCTACGGCAAGCATGGTGGTGAAGAGTGCCAGGAAGATGAAGAAGGTGGTGGCCACGCTGCCTGCCTCGATGTCGGAGATGGCGGCACTTACTGGCAGCAGGTCTTGGATGGTCCAAGGCTGGCGACCGATTTCTGCTACTATCCAGCCCGATTCTGAGGCGATGTAAGCCAGCGGAATCATGATGATGGCGGAAATGAGGAACCATCGGTATTGGGCGATTTCCTTCTTATAGACCAGGAATAGGCTGAGGGCGAAGAAGAGAATGAGCAGGCAGCCTACTCCCACCATCAGGCGGAAGGCGTAGAAGCAGATCGGGATGCTCGGTACCAGTTCTTTGGCGTCCTTGATGTAACCATATCCGAAGTATTTCATATTCTCCCTGAGGATAGGGAGCTGGTCTTTCGCCTTCGTTTCGCGATAGGTTTTCAGGGCAACTATCGCCTTCTTGCCCCGGGCTATCTTTTCCTGCACGGATGGTTCCCGGGTGCCATCCTCTTTAGTGTAACCCTTGATAATATCGTTTACGCCAGGCACGTAGCCATCGGCTGTGCGGGTGGCTAAGAACGAGAGCATGTTGGGGATGGCGATGCGCATGGCTGGCTCCTGCTCGTTTTCGTAATCGGGCTGCCGGAAGGGATGAACGGCTGCTATCGCCGTGAGGCTTTCGCCGTTTCCACCATTATATAATGCTTCCATCGCAGCCAGTTTCATCGGCTGCACCTGTGCCACCTGGTAGGCAGAGTTGTCGCCGGTCATCGCAGCCAGCAGGGTGGCGATGAGTCCTACTCCGGCACCCATCTTGATGCTCGCCTTCGCCAGTTGGGTTTCTCTCTTCTTCAGGAGATACCAGCAGCTTACGGCTACTACGAAGGTGGCGCCGATGATCCAGGAGGAAGTAACGGTATGGGTGAACTTGTTGATGGCGAATGGCGAGAGTGCCACATCCATAAACGAAGTCATCTCGAAGCGCATGGTATCGGGATTAAATTCCTGTCCCACCGGATACTGCATCCAGGCGTTGGCTACGAGAATCCACCAGGCAGAAATGGTGGCGCCAAGTCCCGTGAGCCAGGTGGAGGCAAGGTGGAAGCCCCGGCTCACCTTATCCCAGCCGAAGAACATCACGGCCACGAAGGTGCTCTCCATGAAGAATGCCAGGATGCCTTCGATGGCTAGGGGAGCGCCGAATACGTCGCCCACGAACCAGGAGTAGTTGCTCCAGTTGGTGCCGAATTCAAATTCCAGGATGATGCCTGTGGCAACGCCCATGGCGAAGTTGACGCCAAAGAGTTTTTGCCAGAAACGGGTTACGTGCTTCCAGAACGGCTTGTTGGTGCGGTAGTAGCATGTTTCGGAGATGCCCATGATTACTGCCAGTCCCAGGGTGAGCGGCACGAACAGCCAATGGTAGATGGCCGTGAGTGCGAATTGCGCCCTCGACCAGTCGATGGTCGCTGATGTAATGTCTAACAATAGATTTGTCATCATAGTTGAATGGTTTTAGAATTGTTATTATATAATGTTTTTGTATTTCTTTCGATGTGAAGGTTGCGGGGATTCAGAGTCTTATCTGTTCAGAATTTCCTTGGAAACGAAGCCAGCCTTGTCTCCGTTCTTGGCATTCGTATTGATAAAATCTGGAAAGAAAAAGAGCTTGAGCACCAGGAAGATGATGGCAAGCTTGATGAGAATGACAGCCCAGAGCGTCTTGCCCAGCGTCATCGTCCTGAAACCATCGTAATAGAGATGGAAAATCCGGGACAGCAGTCCTTGTTTCATCGGTTTTATATCCGTTTTCATCAGGTTTTTATCCTTTTTCTTCTGCATAAGTACTCCTTCTTTAAAAAATCTGCTGCAAATCTACAATAAAATTATGTAACTACCAAATATTTTCTTGAAAAAGTTACAAAAAGATTGCTTTCAGGTATCCCATAAGGGAGTTATTTTAAAGTTTTTCTTTTTTTTTATGGAATAAGGCTTGCCGTTTCATCAGAATTTATTATCTTTGTCCCCTAAAACATAGAAACATTTTAATCAGAAATAATCAGAAGAAATGATGAATATAGAATCAGTTAGAGAGTATTGCCTCTCGCTTCCCCTCGTAGCCGAGGCTTTTCCTTTTGATGAGCAGACCTTGGTGTTTCGCATTTTGGGCAAGATCTTTGCCTGTGTTGACCTGGAGCGCCCCGAGTGGGTTACGATGAAATGTAATGCCGATTACGCCCTCGAACTCCGGGAAGTGCATCCCGAAATAGAAGGCGCATGGCATTGGAATAAGAAATACTGGAATCAGGTAAACCTTTATGGCACGCTGGAAGATGATTTCATCCAGGCCCTGATTCGCCACAGTTATTCCGAAGTGGTGAAGAAACTCAAGAAAAAGGAGCGGATGGAGCATCCGGAAATGCTGGATGTGAAGGAATAGGGAGAATTATTCATTTTTTCTGTAGTTTGGGTAATGCGTGTTTTCAAGATTCTTCGTATCTTTGCACCCAGAAATCATAATTAAAACTATAAGAAAATGTATATTGAGAAAATAAAGTCGCCAGCCGACTTGAAGAAGCTGGATTTGAAGGAGTTGCAGGTGGTGGCTGATGAAACCAGACAGGCTGTGCTGAACCGTGTAAGCAAACATGGCGGTCATGTGGGACCAAACCTGGGATTCGTGGAGGCTACCGTGGCGCTTCACTACGTTTTTAATGCACCAAAGGATAAGCTCGTGTTTGACGTAAGCCACCAATGCTATCCGCATAAGGTGCTCACCGGACGAGCTGCGGGATTCCTCGGCGATGTGGATGACATGAATGCCATTTCGGGCTATTCTTCTCCTGCCGAATGTCCAGAGTATGATAACTTTGAGGTGGGGCATACTTCTACTTCCGTGAGTCTTGCCACCGGTTTGCAGAAGGCGCGAGACATCAAGGGTACCGATGAGAACATCATCGCCATTATCGGCGACGGATCCCTTTCGGGCGGCGAGGCTTTCGAGGGTCTGGATGAGGCTTCGGAACTCGGCACGGGCATCATCATCGTGGTGAACGACAACGAAATGTCTATCGCCGAAAATCATGGCGGAATCTACAAGAACCTGCGTGCCTTGCGCCAGAGCAACGGCACCTGCGAGCACAACTGGTTCAAGGCGTGGGGCTTTGAATACAAGTATCTGGAAGAGGGTAACGACATCGAAAAACTCATCCAGGTTTTCGAGAGCGTGAAGGATACGGATAAGCCTACCGTGGTTCACATTCACACAGAGAAAGGTCATGGATTTGCGCCAGCCGTAGCCAATAAGGAGGCTTGGCATTGGGGAATGCCTTTCAATCTGGAAGACGGCAGCCGACCAAGAAGGAATGTCGATGGAACCCTCCCGGAGGTTGCTCCAACAGAGGATTACGGCACATTATTCTCTGACTGGATGCTCAGCGAGATGAAGCAGGATAAGACCCTCATCGCCGTAACCGCCGGTACTCCTACCGCAGGTGGCTTTACTGCCGATAAGCGCCAACTGGCTGGCAAGCAGCACATCGATATGGGAATCGCCGAAGAGCAGGCAGTTGCCATGATTTCGGGAATGGCGAAGGGTGGACTGCATCCTGTCTGGACCGTTTACAGCACCTTCATCCAACGTACCTACGACCAGATAGCGCAAGACCTCTGCATCAATTCCAACCCAGCCGTAATCAACGTGGTAGGAGGCGGAGTGAACTCGATGAACGACATCACCCACATCTGCCTTTTCGATATTCCGATGCTCTGCAGCATTCCGGGGCTCATCTATCTGGCTCCAACCACCTGCGAGGAGTATTTCGCCATGCTCCGCTGGAGCATTCTGCAGGATAAGAAACCTGTCGCCATCCGCGTGCCAAGCAATGGCGTGGTTCATACGTCAGAAGCCGTTGATGCTGAATATGGTTACGAGGCAAAGTACAAGGTAATGCACCAGGGCGAGAAGGTGGCAGTCATCGCCGCCGGTTCGTTCTATCAGAAGGGCGAGAATGTAGTCCGCCTGTTGGCTGATAAGGGCATCGATGCTACGCTCATCAACCCACGTTATCTGAACGAGGTGGATGCCGAGACGCTGGATAGCCTGAAAGCAACCCATCAGTTGGTGGTAACCCTGGAGGATGGTTCGAAGGATGGCGGTTTCGGCGAGCGTATCGCCTCTTACTATGGCACTTCAGAAATGAAGGTGATGGTGGGCGGTATCAGGAAGGGACTCTACGACAGATACGATGTGAAGGAGTTGCTTTCGGATAATCGCCTGCTCGATGAGCAGATTGTGGAAGACATCTTGTTAGTAATTAATGATTAGTTAGACGGCATAGTTAGTTTTTATTTGACGAGAAATCCAAGCCGGAGAATCATCTCTAGCTTGGATTTCTTCTGTTTTATCATCGAATGTTTGTCTTAATCTCAGTCTTAATCTTAGTCATCTTCCCTGTCATTATCTCAATCATCATCATCGTCATCATCATCATCATCCCAATCTCTATCGTGCTTCCACTTCTTGTCGTGCTTGTGATACTTGTGATGCTTGCACGGCTTTCCTGGTCCATAAGTTACATGGGTTCCGCCTGGCCATCCTGGTCTTCCGTAGCTGCACTCAGGGCGAGGGCGGCGCTTGTCGTGTCCCCAGTTATGCTTTGGATACTTGGTGTAAATATGGTGAACATACACATGATTCTGCCAGCCGATAGGGCGATAGAAATAGTAAGAGTCCTTGAATCTCTTCCATTGTCTGGCGGTCATCATGCGCTTGAGCTGCTTGTTGCGGTAATGCCAGCCGTAGGCATCGATGTCGCGATAGCTTCGGATGCCATTGAGATAATTGAGATTGATGTTCAGGATGCTGTTGCGCTGGGCGCTGCTCAATCCCAGTTCCACCACCATCTTATCTGTGATAAAACGGGCTTCTGCCTGAATATTTGTCAGTCTCTGAGCATTCATAGATGTAATCATCATCCATACTGCTACCAATGTCATAATCATTCTTTTCATAACTATCTTCTCTTTAAAGGTTTATTACTGCATTTATTTATTTCTGGTGCAAAGATAGGGAGAATAGCTGAAAACAACAAGGGGAAAACCATAAACCAGCGTATGATTTTCCCTAAAAGCATCGGGGGAAACTCCCGTAATAAAATTGTAGTATCTTTTATCTGCTAATTAAAATCCTTGTAACCTCATTGACACATAATACCCCTACCTTTGCACCCGAAATTTAACAGGAATTACCCCGAAAGGGGAAATCTTTAATAAAGGTATTATAGAAAGGTATTATAGTTAGATAAAGAAAAATGGAAAAGAAAGTATCGGGTAAGCATAGCAGCATGAATGGCTTTGCTATGATGAAAGGTAGAGTAGCTACTGTAGTTTTGGCTTCGGCTTTATTGTTGGGCGGAGGTTTGACTGCACAGGCGCAAAACGCAGCATTAACAACCTGCTCTCAGAGTGCAGCAACCGCTATTCCGCAGAATCCTAACTGGAAGGCGAATGCTGCCGAATGGCAGAAACTGAAGGGTGAAATCACCCTCTACATGACCAATGATATGGGTCGAAACGGCTACTACGACCAGAAGCCTATCGCCGAACTGATGGGCGAGATGGCGGGTACGGTAGATCCTGAATGCGTACTTGCCGTGGGCGACATCCACCATTTCAATGGCGTGGCTTCCCCCCAGGACCCTCTGTGGCTTACCAATTACGAATATGTTTATTCTCATCCAGACCTGATGCTCGACTGGTTCCCGGTTTGTGGAAACCATGAGTATCGTGGTAATACTCAGGCTTTTATGGACTATGGTAAGGTGAGCCGACGCTGGATGATGCCAGCCAAATATTACACCAAGGTGTTCGACCACAAGGGAACTACCATCCGTGTCATCTTCCTCGACACCACACCTCTTATCGATTCTTATCGCAAGGCGTCAGAAAAATATCCTGATGCCTGCAAGCAGGATGCAGAGGCTCAGCTCTCCTGGCTCGACGAAACCCTGAAGAATGCCAAGGAAGACTGGGTCATCGTGGTAGGTCATCATCCTATCTACGCCTACACCGAGAAGAAGGAGAGTGAGCGACTCGACATGCAGAAGCGCCTTCTTCCTATCCTCCATAAATATAATAATGTGGCGATTTATGCCTGCGGCCATATCCACAACTTCCAGCACATCCAGAAGAAGGGCGACAACATCGACTACGTAGTCAATTCCTCTTCATCTCTGGCTCGTCCTGTGAAGCCTATCGATGGCACTGTGTTCTGCAGTCCAGCCGATGGTTTCTCTGTATTTACAGCAGATAAGAAGCAGCTGAGAATGTCGATGATTGACAAGGATGGAAAAATCATCCACACGGTTTTAAAGGTAAAAAAGTAAAAGGAGCTTTTTTGCGAAAAGAAACGAATGAAGATTTCAATAGCGATATAGATGAAAAGAATTTTACTGAGTGCGGCGCTTCTAGCCGCTGCGACTACCTCCATCCAGGCACATACGCTGGATGGTATAGTCAAGGATAACAAAACGGGTGAACCCCTCATCGGAACCGTAATCCGAGTAAAGGAGCTGCCCAACGTGAGTACCACCACTGGACTTGATGGTACTTTCACCCTGAATGAATTGCCTGATAAAGGCAAGGTGACCATCATCGTTTCCTACATGTCGTACAAGACCAGGGAGATGGTAGTAGATGTGGCTAAGAAAGACAAGGTGGATATTCCGATGGATGAAGACCTGAAGCAGTTGGGCGAAGTGGTGGTTACCGGTCATCGTGAATACCGCAGCGACCGAAGCGCCATAGAAACCGTGAAGAATGCCGGCAACGTGCTCAACGTGATGAGCCAGCAGAGCATCCAGCTTTCGCCTGATGTCAACGTGGCAAGCGTTCTGCAGCGAGTATCGGGTGTAACCATGGAGCATGATGCATCGGGCGAGGCTTCCTACGCCATCCTCCGAGGTATGGACAAGCGCTACAACTACACCCTGGTAAACGGCGTGAAGATTCCAAGTCCGGATGATAAAAACCGTTACATTCCGTTGAATATCTTCCCTTCTGATCTGATGGATCGCCTCGTGGTATCCAAGTCTTTGACGGCTGATATGGAAGGCGATGCAGCCGGTGGCGTGGTGGATATGGTGATGAAGGATGCGCCATCCCACTTCCAGATTCTGGCGAATGCAGCCATCGGAGCAAGTGATTATTTCTGGAAGGATGGCAGAGATTATCTTACCAGCAACCGCTCTGATTATACAAAGAAGGCTCCTTACGAGGCTTTCGGAAAAGACTACAAGGCGCAGATGAGTGATTTCAAGAAAGGCCCTGTTCAGCTGAAGAGTCATTCCATGCCATCTCCTAACTTCATCGGAGGTTTGAGCATCGGCAACCGCTTCTGGAACGACCGCCTGGGCGTGATGCTTGCCGGAAGCGTGCAGAATACTTTCCGTGGCACCGAGCGCACCTACAATTCCGTAAAGATGGCTTCGGGCGAGCAGGCAATGTACATTTCCAATCTGCAACATCGCTACTACAGCATCCATGATCTTACCACGGGTGCTCATGCCAAGATAGATTTAACCCTGCCTGGCCACAAGCTGGAATGGTACAACATGTATGTGCGCACCAATTCCAAGGGCATCAGATACAATAACAGTGTCAACACCGAATATATCGGAGCCGACAGCTATACCCAGGACGATGAGGTGCGCTCTCTCTCAACCACCCAGAGCATCTTCGCCACTAACCTGAAGGGTACGCATCATCTTACCAAGGATTTTACCGTAGATTGGTCGGGCGTATTTTCGCAGGCAAAGGAGGAAGATCCGGACAGAACCTACGTAACCCTGACGAATACCGTGAGCAGAAAAGCCGAGAATGGCGGCGATGCCGTTTCGGGTTCCATCTGGGATGCCAATAAGAATATCATTAAGACCCTGCCTAAGGGTGCCGAGCGCCGGTTCCAGCACAACAAGGATACCGACTGGGCAGGCTACATCAACCTTTCTTACGATACCCATTTCGCCAACGATGTGGAGGCTCTCTGGAAGGCGGGTGCGCAGTATCGCAGAAAAAAACGCAGCAATAGATATTATTCTTACATCTTCAATCCTGCCGACATCTCGCAGACGATGGATGGAAACGGATTAGAGCAGTATGCCAATATAGATTGGGTTTGCAAAACTCCTTATTCTCAGGCTTCGCAGCTCAACTACGATTCCAAGGAGCACATCGGAGGCGCCTACGCCATGGTAACCCTGAAGAGCGAGGTAGGTGAACTGAATGCCGGTTTCCGTGCCGAGCATACCAACCAGATTTACACCATGCTCCAGCACTTCCGTAACATGGGGCAGGTGGGCGAGCAGAGCTACTGGGATTATCTGCCATCTGCATCCATCAAATGGACGCCAACCAAGAAGATGAACGTGCGTCTCTCTTACTATCGCTCCATCAACCGTCCGGGCTTCTATGAGATTGTGCCTTATCAGATTATGGGCGAGGAGTATCAGGAAAAGGGTAATCCAAACCTGAAGCGTGCCCGCATCGACAACATCGACCTGCGCTGGGAGTGGTTCCCAAGCAAGACAGAGCAGATTCTTGCCGGCGTGTTCTATAAATATCTGAAAGACCCGATAGAGCAGGTGTTCGTAACATCTGATGGCAAGATTGGTGCCGGAACCGATGCTTACTACATGCCGGATAACCTGGGTAATGCCAAGAACATGGGCTTCGAAATCGACGTCATCAAATACATTCGCCACTTCGGAGTAAAGGCAAATTATACTTACACCCATTCTGAAATCACCACCTCGAAGCGTGAGTACAAGGAGGGTAGTGCCGAGTATAAGACGGGTGTAACCCAGACCCGTCCGCTGGTTAACCAGGCTCCTCATACCGCCAATATCTCCTTATTATATAAGGATACGGAGAATGGCTGGAATGCGCAGTTGGCCTCTTCCTTCACGGGTACCAAGCTCGCCCTGGTTTCTCCCTTCAAGGATGCCGACCAGTGGGATAAGGCTATGTTCGGTCTCGACCTGAGTGCCGAGAAGCAATTCAAGAACGGCATCTCCGTCTTCTTCAAGGCAAACAATCTGCTCGATGCCAAGCGCGAGAGATACTTGAAGACCGTGAACAAGAGCAACCTGGAGTATGAGAGCCAGAAGAGCGATAAGACCATCGTGGGAACTTATCAGTATGGCAGAACCTTCCTGCTGGGAGTAAGATACAAGTTATAAAAGGTAAAAAGAAAAAAAGGTAAAAAATGAAAAAGATAAATACTTTAGCTTGCATGCTTATGATGGCAGCAGCTGCAATGTTCTCCACATCTTGCGAGAACGATAATATAAATCCATACGATTACGTGAATAATGGCGCTAATGGAAGTGATGGCAACCAGAACCAGGGTTCTAAAGATGTCATTACAACTAAGGTGGCAGAATATCCTAAAGGCTCTCTGGTTTGGAGCAAGGATACTACCCTCAGCGAGAGCGTGGAGATTCCTGTAGGAACATCGCTCTACATCGAGCCGGGCGTAACTGTTACCTGCAAATCAGAGGTTCAGGTACCGGTAGAAATCGTGGTATTGGGCAATCTCTATTGTCTGGGAACCGCCGAGAAGCCAGTTACCATCACTTCTGATACCAAGAAACCAGCCGATTGGGGCGGCATCATCTGTGGCTACAATTCAGAAGAAGTGGTACTCAACCACGTGGATGTGGCCTATGCCGGAGCTACTCCTACCGAGAGTTCTGCTTCTTTCCAGAACAAGCTTTTCAAGACTACCATTGATGGTGGTGTGCCAGCCTTCCACTTCTGTAATGTGAATGGTAAGTTCGTGATGGCAAACAGTTTCTTCCACGATAACTACAACGACCAGACTTACTTTACTGGTGGTAACGGCGTGATTATCAACAATATATTTGCTGATAGCGGAAATGCAGCCGATGGCGGTGAGGCTATCAACGTAAAGGCGGGTTGCAAGCTCGATGTAGCCAACAACATCATCTACAACGCCTGCACCAACGCCTTCAAACTCTCTAATGCCGGCAATAGTGAGGTGATTCCGCTTACCGAGATGACTGCTTACAACAATACTGTAGTTAATTGCGGATGGCGCCGTGCCAAGAACAAGAAGGGTGGTTCTGTATGGGTAGAGAAGGCTGCGAAGCCAATCTTTGTGAACAACCTCATCTATGATTCACGTTTCGGCCTGAAGCAG
>ENA-UERS01000666-UERS01000666.1-human-gut-metagenome-genome-assembly--contig:-NODE-666-length-13796-cov-3.812814_pt1 | contig 13796 bp, 14 predicted proteins | sample MGYA00242991_ERZ507992 | MGnify/ENA primary metagenome ERZ507992 (study PRJEB26167, sample SAMN06115535) | human gut metagenome | host: Homo sapiens | place: China:Chongqing | collected 2015-10-24...
CAGTGCAATTGTTCTCCATGCATATTGCGTGGTACATGGCAACTCGTGGACAAGGCGTCCGTCGAACTCAACAGGATAATGCTTTTCAAGAAATTGCTTTCCTACATAGGAAGAATAGCATTCGATTCCCAGGTCTGCTCCAAATGTGAGCAGTCGTTTTGTTACTGTCCTAAAATTTGAAAGCCGGGATTCACTATACCCGGCTGCGACCAACGCCTGATCAAAGGCAGCGGTCAGTTCCTGCATTGACTTTGTGTTGTCCATGTAGATGCCTCCAAAAATTATTATGCAAAGAATGCACTCTAATTTTACCTGCTATCTCTTACTTTGGACAGATTCCTTTTCATTTTATATGGATAGCGATAAGCCCGATCACCCTCCAGATTGGCCAGCAGATGATTACGGGTATTCTTGAACTCGTCACCGTTGAGTCCCAGCCGCACCAGCCAGACACGGAAGGTGAACAGTTCGTTGTCACTATAGGTTTTCCGCATGACGGTGCTGCGCTGGTTAATGGCTTGAGCAGACATGGCAAGGCATAAATTCACATAGGCCGCGACCTTTCCGGCATGAAGCGTAGAGTTGAAACAACGCCACTCAACGGTTCCTCTATAAAACACAGAGTGCAGATTCAGGGCATAATAGCGCGTCCAGTTATAGTGTTCTCGGTCAGAGATATTCCCTTCATACCAGATGCTTTCCAGCGCCGTGAGATTTTTTGTTTCGTCAGAGGAGAGCTTGCGTGCTTCCTTTAGCATTGGCTCCCGCACCTTCTGGCAGTATTGGCTGACACGGCTTGAATTTACCTGCAGTGCTTTGAACAGGATATCCTCCTTGGAGTACATAATGCTCAGAAGGTTTTTCAGACTCTGGCGGTTGTGGTTGGCGGCGTCCACATGAACATGGATACCGCAGGAGTGGTTGACTTTGGCCCCGGCATGGCGCACCTGACGGACACACTCCTGAAGCCTGGGTAACTCCGCGTAAGTGAGTTTTGGCGTCACCATCTCAACCCGGTATTCGATGTTGCTGGTATGCATATACCCGCTTTCAGTTTTCATTTCCGTAACAATGCTGGAATCGCTCATAATGCTCCACACCTTGCCATCCGGGTCTTTCACGCTCCATTTATCGTATCCGCCCCCCACATAGTAAGGTTCTGTGCCAAAATAATTGGCCAGCGCCTGCGCAGCCTGCCCGCGAGTGAGTCCCGTCATCTCGACCTCAACGCCAAAGCACTGATCCTTCATTCCGATCATGCTGCGGCACCTGTTTTCAATTCCTCGTCCACTGCCTGGATACGCTTGGCAATCGCCTCAATTACATTGACGGTGACACTGTTGCCCGCCTGCTTATAGGCCTGAGCGTCGGACTGGATGGCGAGGATGCGGTCAATTTGCCATTCCTCAAAGCCCTGGAGCCGCAGGCACTCGCGGGGCATGAGACGGCGGATGCGTCCACCGTTTTCTACAATTCCCTGAATACAGCTGGTTTCCAGCGTATGGGCAATATCACACCCAACGCGCCCGCGGCGGGTGTTGCTGCCTGCGTAGCCCAAATCCACCGTATCGCCGGGTTGAGCCTCCTTGTACCCCATCTTGGTCGCCTCCTTGATGAGCAGGACGCCGGAGCGTTCCGCCCGATGATTGGAGAGAGTCGTCTGCCCATACCGGGCCGTGAGGCAGCGGGCGGTATCCGTCCGTGCAGGGATTCCCGCGCACAGATCCACAAACGGCCCCTTGGGCGGGATGATATACAATCCGGTCTTCCCGCCCATGCCACCAGCGCCGGCAGTCTGGGTGCAGGCTACTCCGTCCGCGTCATAGATCCGGGAGCCTTGCGGCCCTCCGAGGACTTGTACAAGAGCTTTTCCACCTGTGCCGAAGACAGGTAATATTTTCCCGGCGCATCGGGGATCAAGATATCCGATAAGGAACAGCCTTCGTCTTGATTGCGGGACTCCAAAACATTTGCTGTTAAGCACAGTCCATTCGACATGGTACCCCAGGTCATCCAGTGCGGAGAGGATGACCGAAAAGGTTTTCCCTTGATCATGCGATAAAAGGCCGGGAACATTTTCAAGCAGCAGATACGGAGGTCGCTTTGCTTGAGCCAATCGGGCAATCTCAAAGAAGAGAGTTCCTCTGGCGTCGGCAAAGCCCCGTCTGCGGCCAGCGTTAGAAAATGCCTGGCAGGGGAATCCTCCACAGAGCAGGTCGAAGTCCGGCAGGTCTGCGGGGTCAATTTGGGTTGCGTCCGGATAGTATCGTTCCTCCTTTCCCGGTTCGTAGATCGCTTGGTAGCTGGCATTGGCGTATTTGTCGATCTCACAGTGTCCAACACACTGGAAACCGCCCGCGCGGGTCAGCCCGGAGCGGAAACCGCCAATGCCGGCAAACATATCAAAGTATCGGATCAGTCTGTATCATCTCCTTCCTGCAGCGACGCAAGAAAGCCGAGAACATCCTCGTCGATGCTCCCGGCCTGCGGCGCTGCTTGTGCGATTTGGATCTGGCTGTCTTGCAATTCCTGACGGATCACCTGACGCACAGCCTCCAGCAGTTCCCGCTGATTTTTGTGTTCACAGATCATCCGGCAGACGGCGCCAGTGCGCTCACCTGCCGGAATATCCATCAGCGTCCGCCACGCCTGCCGCTGGATGGGTGAGGCCATGGAGAAGGACAGGTTCAGCCGCTTCTTGTCACTGCTCATGCTTTTTCGACATTCGCTCTGTCAGACGCTCATATCCCTTGGCATTTAAGCAAACGTCATCCAGTATGATGGGACGGCATAGTCCGTCCGCGGCGGAAGCATGATGCTTCAGCAGCGTCGCACCGCCGCCCAGAAAAACAGCAGGCATGGCTCGGACATCCAGACCGCTCTCCGCGATGGCGGAGAGCAGGCGTTTGGTGTAGCGTTCCGCTTCCTGATAAATGATCTTTTTCGCGTCCTCGTTCACATGGCTGGCATCGCCGCGCAGAACGCTTTCAATCTGCGCTGCCGTCATAGACAGGCCAAGGCTGCGGCGGATCTGCTCGCTGATCTCATCCAGGCAGCGGATCATCCCAAGTTCCAGACTGCGGCAGGTGGCGGCGTTGGGGATGCGGTTGTCCAGCCGCATGAGATCCACCGTCCAGCCGCCGATATCCGCAACGATGACGGATGGCTCATCCAGCAGGCTACCCTGCGTCAGCGCTGCGGCATAGCCCTGCGGATACAGCGACACTTTGGAGATCGTGATGACATAGTCCTGTCCTTCATAGCGGAAGGACACCGGTTTGCCGCCCCGGCACAGGTAGTCCCGGAACGCTTTCTTATCCCTGCCGAAGCTGGTGAGCGGCAGTCCGGCTGCCAGATGGATGTCCGCTGCCGTTCCGGCATTGCGGTATGCCAGTTCCTTTGCTATGGCGGCCAGCGTAAGAAGATAGTAATCCTCCGTTTGGGTCTTGTCCTTTTGGAGCGGCTGGCGTCCGCTGCCCACCACATAATATTTACCGCCGTATTCCAACACATTGTTCAGCGTATACGGCTCATGCTCATGGGCCACCAGCCCGGTGTGAAAGGAAAAATGCGCAGTTTTCATGGCAGCGTAGCCATGATCCACACCGATGATGATGGGTTCGCTCATCTGGCCTCACCTCCATGACTGCGGTGTTTCTTTTTGGGCGCTTGCCGTTGGTCATACGCCTTTCCGGCACGGATGAGATTCCGCATTTCCTTTTGCTGCACATTCCAGCGCGTTTTACCATCCCAGCCAGGATGCGCCGCGCAGAGCCGTGGCAGGTACTGTTTCAGCTCCGGTCCCTCTCTGGGAAATTCAATACCGCCTTTGTAGACGATATCCTGTTCCAACTCTGCCAGCAGTGTTTCATATCTTGTCTGATCCGTCTGGTCATAGGCGCTTTTGCCTGTGAGCTGCTCATAGGCATAATCTCCCACATAACTGAGCGTCTCAAAGCAGCAGTCCCCGTAGGGGATGACCTCCGCAAGAGAGTCCGGGTCTGCCAGCGCGGACAGATAGACGTCCCTTCCCTGGGCAATGAGCCAGGCGCGGAAGTCGATAAAGCCATCATCGCTACAGCCATATCCCTTCATGACTCCGGCGGCGTCCCACAGTCCGAACTTATTCGCAAGGTCTTCATAGGCGTGGAGGATGTCGTGAAAGTTCTGTGCCTGCTCCGGCCCCATGGATACAAGCCGGTCTTTCAGGAAGTCCATCATAGCGTCCATATCCTGTCCGCAGGTCTCCTTTGCACTCTGGATCAGCTCCCAGAAGGTATCTTTGTTGATCTCGGTGATGTTATCGTTCATATCCTACCTCTTTCGCTTCTTTTTCCTTTGTTTTCAGGAGATGCCCCAACCCCATGCGCCCCAGTGCGTCCTTGCAGATCGCTTCACGAAACGCGCGGTATTCCGGTGTAGTGGTGTCCACTTTGCCGAGGATGGCCCGTTCATAGGTGGTGCCGGGGACGATCTCCCATGTGACTGCATCGAAATGAGCTGCTTCCAAATAGCGCAGGAGGGTATGTCCGTCCTCCGTCTCAAACGCGCCCCGGTTATCTTCATAAGGGAAGGCGTCATAGGGCTGGAAGCCGGTGCTCCGCTGCGCGGCGTGGTACAACCGAAAGCCATCCTTGTCCAGCTGCGCCGCGAATTTATGGTAGATATCCGCCGCTGACAATTCACGCCGCGCCATCCGAGGTCTCCTTTCTCACCCAAGAAGCGAAGCGTTCCAGAAAACGAACACGCTTGCGCACCTTTCCGGCAGACACATCCAGTCCGTTCATCTGCGCCTGGATGCGGTGTCGAATAGCCTTCAGCTTCTGCGGATCGTTGCAGCAATCCACGATGACATACTCGCCGCCGCTGGCTGCCAGCACCTCACGCTTGCCGGTCTCATCCCGAATGGTGGACATAAGGCGCTGGCCCAGCCGCTTCCGATAGGCATCCTGCAAGGCGTCCATATCGCCGCAGACGCCGTGCCGCTTCAAAATAGCGGCGATCTCCTGAGAACTGATTCGGGTCTCCGCGGACAGCCTGTTCAGGATTTCCCTTTGGGCATCAGGAGGGAGGCTGGGCGGTGAAGGACTTTTCTTCTCTTTCATCGCGTCGGTTCCTCCTTTTTCGGTTTTTTCACGACAGCGGACAGCTGCATAGCCTGTGCAAGATTTTTGCCCTGACTGTTCAGGTATTTTTCCATCTCGCGGACCTTATCGCAACTGAACTCCGGGGTCTCAAAGCCGCTCCGCTCCGTATACAGCGTCCATTTCTGCTTTTCATAAGGGCAGTCCTGCGACACCACAAAGTACCGTCCGCAGCGGTCTCCCTCCAACGGCTCAAAGCGCACGTCATCATAGAGGGGGCCGTTCAGAGGGCAGTTGTTTTTAAACCAGACATAGTAATTGTCCAGAATAGCAGGCTCCGTGATCCCCATGACCACCCTGCCGATCCGCTGCAGCCTGCCGGCAAGAGCCGTATCGCTGCAAAACCAGTCATACCACCCGGCGCGGATCTGCGTCTCACGGGATCTATCCTGAAACGCCCCACTGCGGAACAGGTCCTGCCACTGGCGAACAGAAAGCATCTCGCTCATGACGCCACCCCACAGGGAATATCCTCCGCGGGGCCGGTGTTCCGCCAGTCTGCAGGCAGGATCTTCTGCTCGATGATATCGGCAATGGCGGCGAACACCTGGGCGATCTCACGGGACTCCTTCACGGTGTCCTGGAGTTCCTCCAGCGTCATGCGGGTACCTTCCGTCCAGCAGCGGACATCTTCCTCGGCGGCAGTCAGAAGAGAAGCCTTTTCGTATGCCTTGCAGAAAGTGTTTGCAACTTTGCCCCTGCGGTCGATCTCCGCATTTTGCTGTTTGAGATCCTTCTTCGCCTTTTCATATTCCAGCAGCTCCGCGGCAGCCTGTTCCCGCTGATCATCCGGTACATCCTGAAGCTGACGGGTCAGGTCATAGCCCTTGTTGATGGACAGTTCCTTCTTATCAAGCGCCTCCTTGATGGCGTCCGGAGCATTCTCGTCGATCTGTATGACCTTGCCCATCGTGCGCTCGCCCAAGCCGACCGCTTCGGCCAGCTCCTTGCGGGTGTCCACAGTATCGGAACCTTCTGGCAATGTTGCCGAAAGGTCTGTGCGTGTTCCTTGGTTTGCCCTGGCTTTCGCCTCGATCTCCGGCTTCAGCTTCAGGGCGATCTTGCCCAGCTCCCACTTTTCAAGGTTGCGGCGTCCCTTCTGGGTATCCAGCGCCCACTGCTTGGCCTCCAACAGATCCTCAAACGAGAAAACGGCCATCGTGTACGGCAGATCATGCTTTTCGCACAGTGCCTGACGGTTGTGCCCGTCGATGATGACCATGTCCTCATTGACGATGATAGGTGCGTAGCAGCCGTTTTTGATGAGATCTGCTTCCAGAGCGTCAAGCTGCTCCGCGCTCAAAGGCGGGAGCAGCTCGGCCATCTCCGGCAGGATCACAGGGCTGCGTTCAGCGCTGGTATATGTGATCCCGGTATTTTTCATCAGGCAGCGACCTCGCGGACAGACTCATCTTCCAATTCCTGCGCCGTTTCCTCCACCTTGCGGGGAGAGAGGAACTCCACCTCGCTGGCTTTGATGAGGAAACCGGGCTGACGCTCCGGTTCGTCCTCAAAAGTAATGGTCTCAAAATCGCCGGAGGCCGCCAGCTTGCAGCCCTTCCAGGCAAACTCGGCGCAGCGCTCGGCCAGAGGGCCGCGCACCTTGATGGAGATAAAGTCGGTGAGCTTGTTGCCGTCCTTATCCTTATAGCGGCGGTCCGAGGCGATTCGCAGGATGGCGTAGGGCTTGCCGGTGGTCTCATTCATTTTCAGTTCCACATCGTTGGTCAGGTTGCCAATGGCAGTGATCTTCAGCATGGTTCATTTCTCCTTTTTAATTATGATGTTTGATGTTAGAAAAGCCACCCTCCCGGCATCGGGAGGGTGGCAGGGTGTTTACTTGCCCCAGCTTTCGCTGTCACCAAGAATGGCGGTATGGGCGTTGGCAGCCTCCATGACTGCATAGTACGCCCAATGCTTGCGGTTGACATCCGGGAAGGTGTTCAGCTTGCGGAAATTGTCCGCAATGTAGTCCGCGTCCGCCTCACGGCCCAGCAGGCGGTTGACGATGGTCACAACCTCCGCACGGTTGATCTCGTCATCAGCGCGGAAGGAGCCGTCGCCATAGCCGTTGATCCAGCCATGCTTGGCGGCAGCCTTGATGTACGCGGCAGCCCAATAGCCGTCGCTCACATCGTTGAAGTCCTTATACTGCTCCATGATCTCAGCGTCGCCATCGCCGTACACATCAAAGAAGCGGACGGCCAGCGTTGTGAACTCGGCACGGGTAATGGCATCGTCGGGGGCAAAGATAGTCTTGCTCTTACCGTAGGTGACACCGTTGTTATTGAGGTATTTGGCATAACCGGAGTACCAGGCATGGGCGGGAATATCCGTAAATCTGGTGTTGGCCGCGGTGGAAATGGTATCGCCGTTCTTCTCCGCCAGCAGACGGGCGAAGATAGCGGCGGCCTCCGCGCGGGTCATGCTGCGGCTGGGGCCGAAGGTCCCGTCTGTGTAGCCCAGGATATATGCGCCGTGACGCTCTCTTTCCTCGATTTCCGGAACGGTCAGCTTGCCGTCCTGATCCGTCTTGCCCTTGGCCGTTTGGCTCAGGTCACCCTTAACAATGATGTTTTTATTCTCCTGCGGATTTTTCTTGTGGTCAGTGACGGTAACCGTCACACGGTGGTTTTTATCCAGGTCCGTGCCATCCGGCAGTTTGACCGTAATATTGCCGGTCTTACCGATGGCAATCTCCGCGTTGGGGATGGGGCGTCCGGTATCGGTGTGCTCCACTTTGATGGTCAGCGTCCAACGGTCGCCGTCCGCATCCTCATAGCCAGCAGTGACCTTACCGTCCTCATTGGTCTTGCCGCTGCCGGTGGGAACGGTGATTTGGCCCGCGACGTCGGTTTTACCGGAGGCGTAGTTATCATTCTTGTCTGTAACGGCAATGCTCATGCCCGGTACAGCGCTCTTGTCCTTGACCAGCTGCACGGTGACGGTGGTCTGGTCTGCGTAGTCCAGCAGGCGGCTATTGGGCAGGCGGATGGAGATCGAATTATCCTTGTGGAGTGCCACGGCGGCGTTTGCTACGGGATTCTTGGTGTCGGTATCGGTGACGGTCACAAGGTAGCCGCCCACAATGGCCTCACCCTTACTGTCCGTGGTGGCGCTGTTGTAGATCTTTTCAATGGGCTGTGTCTCCAGCTTTTCGCTACACACGGTACATTCCTTGTGCTTGCTGCCCTCAGAGTCGGTGGTAGGCTGCTTGTCAACGATCCAGTCGCTGGGCTTATGACCGGCAGGCTCGGTGTAGTCGCTCTTGTTGGTATCGCCGCAGCGAGCACAGGTGTTAGTGGTATAGCCCATCTCCGTGCAGGTGGGAGCCGTCACTTCGGACTTGTAATCATGTCCCAGAGCCTTTTCCAGCACGGCGCCGCAGCGGGTGCAGAGTTGGGGGTCCGTGCAGGTAGCAGGAGCGCCGGGGATGTGGCCATCTGCGGGGTCAGCATCCAGACGGTGGTAGCCGCAGCGGGTACAGCGGTATTCCATAACCCCCTCGCCGGTGCAGGTGGCGTTGGTGACAAGGGTGCCCTTGTCCCAGCTGTGGCCCAGGGCTTCCGTATAGTCCGTGACAAAAGAACTGCCGCAGCCATCGCAGCGATGGATGGTCTTTCCCTCTGCATCGCAGGTAGCCTCAATCACATGAGCCTTGTAATCATGCGGAATGGCGGGAGTAATGTCCTCGATATGGCGGTCGCCGCAAACGGAGCATTCCCGGACGGTATAGCCGGGGCTGGTACAGGTGGCGGCCACGGCGTAGGTCTCATAAGTATGCTCGCCCTTGGGGGTAGCTGTCTGCTTCAGCTGTCCGCAGCGGGAGCAAAGCTCCAGCAGCTTGCCATCGGTTTCGCAGGTAGCGTCACGGATGACGATGCCCTGCCATGCGTGGCCCAGAGAGTCCACATAGTCGCGCTTTTCGATTTTGCCGCACTCCGTACAGAGGTAGCGGTCATAGCCGAGGGTGGTGCAGCCGGCCTTGGTGCTGTCCAGCAGAATATACTTGTGGTTTTCACCGCAGCCCTTGTCGGTGCAGCAATTTCCGTTGCAATGCTTGTTCTGACAGCCGCAGTTGGGGTTAGAGCAGCCGCAGCCGCAGTTGCCGTTTTCATCTGTGGTATCATCCCGCAGCCAGACATAGGCCACACCGTTTTCCGTCATATCCACACCGTCACAGGTGTAGGTGATTTCGTAATAGACAGTGTACTGACCCTCGTCCGTATAGTTGGGCGCGGAAGTCATGGTGCAGCTATCCGCGCTGTTGCCGTAGCGGATGGCGGTGCGGACACCGGCTTCAGACAAGTCCGTAACGCTGATGGTATGTGGCTGTCCGTCTGCCACGCCGTAGTAGCTGGCAACAACGGCCTTGGCCGCCGTGTAGTCATAGCAGGTATAGTCGCACAGGCGGCACTTCTCCACGGCAGCGAAACGGCCATGAGCGGGCTGGGGCAGGGTCTCCGCCGCCATGTCATGGCGTTCCAGCACAGAGGATTTCTCGTAATTCGTACCGTAACAGAAGCAGCAGTAGGTGCCGCCCTTGGTGACGGTGCGGTGGTACTTGCTGTCTACATATTCATGGGTAACGGTCTCCGGCAGATCCAGATAAAATTTGGCGGCGCAGTCATGCAGAACGTAGATGTTCTTGTCCCATGCGTAGGGGGCGCCGTTGGTCTCGTTACTGTTCCAGTCTCCACAGCGGCTGCATACGGATTTGGTCCAGTGGTAACCGGTGTAATAGGCGTTCTCGCCGGGGACACCGGTATCCAGACTACCTACCGTTACTTCGTCAATACACATCCCGTTGGAATACTTGACGTTGCGGTTCAGGGCCGTCTCACCGGAGCGGGTATACTCCGGAACACGCCAGACGGTGAAATCCGTGTTTTCCCGGCAGGTGGCGCAGTAGAAGGTCTCATGGGTGACGATGGCGTTGACATCCAGTTCATTCGTCCGGTTGCTGGCCTGCTGCCTGCATCCAGTGTTCTGCGGGGTCGTGGTAGCTGTTCTGCTGGGCGGCTGATGCCGTGGGGATCATGCCAAGGCACAGGGCCAGTGTCAGAAGCATGGCCGTTACACGGTGGGAAAAGAAATATTTTTTATTCAAATGCGAACTTCCTCCTTATATTTTCCGAATAGGTTTCTTTGGATCTTTCTTGTTGATTACTTGGTTACCGCCCTCTCTCAGGTGTTTTTCTTTTTTGCAGATACTCATTCCAGTCCTTGCCGCTGCGGGGTTCCTCCACGGTCACGGCGTAGCCCATGGCTGTGTATTTGTTCTGAAATTGCCGAGCCGCCTCCCGTCCCGGCCCATCTGCGTCCAGGCACAATTCGATTCGTTTGATCTGCGGATGATCTGCCAGATAGGCTTGCAGCGCGCCGTCATAAAGGCCGCAGAGGGCCAGTGCGTTCGGTGTGTTCCGGTGGAGTGTGAGATAGCTCATCAGGTCGATGGGCGCCTCGAATACGAGAACCTGATCTGAGCTGCGGTCATACGGGAGTGCGAAGCCAACGCGTTTATCGCTGCCTGTCACATCTCCGCGGAAGCCCTTGCCCTCCCGGTCATAGGTTCCGCGCAGGCCCGCGTATTTTACCTGTCCCGCGCTGTTCTTTCCGACGAACACGCAGTTGTGATGCTCGGCGTCCTCATACACCAGGCCGCTGTTCAAAAACTGGCGGATCACCTGTGGGGCGATGCCGCGCTTGTGCAGGTAGGCAAACACCCTGCGGTCATCCGTATTCCGGGGCGGCAGGGTAAAGGGCTTTTGCACCTCGTCCCGCTTGACAAAAGGCGCCGCTCTGGTGGGGGAGTCTCTGGCCCTGCCGTGAAAGGCCAGTAGGTACTCCACAGCCTCTGGAAAGCTCTTGCCGCAGAATTGCTGCAGGAAGGTAATGGCGTCCCCGCCAGTATTCTGCGAGTACCGAAACCACTTGCGGCGGTCCTTGATCCGCAGGCTGTCCATCTCCACTGTGGTGTGGTATCTGCCGATCCGCCGCACCTGATAGCCCAAATGGGTCAGCAGTTCCGGCAGATCCGTTTCCTTGGCGATCTGCATTTCTGTGTCTGTGAAGCGTCTTTTGATCTCGCTTGCCATAGTGATGACCTCCTTTCTGGCGAAACGCAAAAAGCCACCCAGGGCATCCGAGAGATTCGGATGCCCTGGGTGGCTTTTCCCTAAATCGTGTTCTTTTGTTTGGGCTTTAACGCGGGCCTACACGGCGTTATCTTCGTGGGGGGTGTCCGTGCCCGCTGGAGCGGTCACGTCGGCCACACGGGGCGCGACAGGGGCCTCAGTGGGGGTGTTCTGCTCCGTGGCGTTCTCAGCGTCCGCTTCGTCCAGTGCCTGCGTGATCAGGTTCAGCACGAAGTCTCGCTGGGTGAGCTTTTTGCCGGTTCGGAGCGTCTCGCGCTCCAGATGACGCTTGATACGCTGGAAGAGTTCTTCGGGGATCTGGAATGCCATGGTTCTGCCTTTTTCAGTCATAGTGATGCCGCCTTTCTGATTTTCCATCATGTTGTAATAGTCTTGGATGAGGTTGGCGATGTACTCGCTGGTGGTCTGGCCCAGCCGTTCCCGTTCTTCGCTGACCCGCTCATGCAGGTCGATGGGGATCTGAGCGCACAAGTTTTTGGTGGTTGCCATTCTCGGACACCTCTTTCGTATTTTTGTAACGCAAGCATACCCGAAAGGTTACGAGAAAGCTATTACCAACACCGCCAAGGAATGATAGACAAACAAGGCGAAAGCAACATAAGCACCTATGAGTCGAAAAAGGCCGCCGTCCGCTCCCACATAGGGAGCCGAACGGCGGCCTGCCTTCTTATTCTTTTTTAAGCCTCGGTGTTCGAACCACACCAGACCATAAATTCGGCAGGGCGCATCTTAAAAATGTCGCCTCTCTCTGGGCAAAACTGAAATTTTGAAAAATCGAGTTTTTGCAACTTTTTCATTCTAAAAGTGGCGCATTATATGTGAAAACGCCGCACTTTCGTGCGACGTTTTCTGTGCTGCATCTTTCATCAACACATTTTGGTAGAGACTACTGGACTCGAACCAGTAGATGCCCTTTATTATAGCAAAAAAGTTATTCGATAGCCAATAAAATGGACGTTTTCATGAACTTCTGGCAAACGTTTTTTGGTGAGTCCAAAGGTCAAGTGTGTACTTTTGCGTGTACCTCAATCATTGATTTTCAGGCTTTTCGGCTGCCAGGTACACGTCCGTTACATCTGCGCGGCCGTGGCCCAGCAGGTGAGACACATCCAGTTTTGCGCGGTACTCAGATGCGCCACTATCCACTGCCGCTCGGTACTGCCGGACCGCATAGCTGTGCCGGAGCCCATGATGCGTCAGTGGCCGAGGATTTGCCCCTTGATCCGGGCGGTGCTCCCGAAGGAACGCCTGAAAAGCATGAATATAGGCATCCGTGGCCACATCGTCCGGAACAAACAGCTTGTGCCCACGCTGGACTGCGGCTCGCCGGTCACGCAGCGCCTGTTTGGCTGCTGCCGCCGTCACAGGCACGCTCCTGACACGTCCACCCTTGCCCTTGACCGTCAGCAGTCCAGACCGCTCCCACGCCTCTACAGCGGCCGTATCGAGCCGGCAGACCTCATGGATGCGCAGACCGACATAAAAGGTGAGCGTGGCAATATCTGCATAGTCAGTCCGGCCAGTTTCCCGGCAAACCGCCACGAAGGCCGTGAACTGCTCCGGCGTCCAGTGCCGGTCAATCCCCTGAAGCTTTCGACGCTCCAACGGCGCCTGATCGGCTAGATCCGCGTTGGTGGGCAGCTTATGTTTAGTATTGGAAATTTGGTCATGCCAGAACCGAATCGCCGCCAGCTCCGTCTTGATGGTGCTGGCCGCCTTACCGTTCTCCTGCAGGTGGCGAACGTAGGCAACCAGATGCTTGCCGGAGATGTTGGACAGCTTCTGCAAATGGTAAACATCAGCGAGGAACCTGCAGAACCGCTGCATGGCCTCGTAATAACGCTGCCTTGTCTTATAGCTACATTGCCGGTTGTGTCGCTCCAGCTTATCCAGCTGGGCCAGGAGGGCGTGATAGATGCCCTCGTTCTGAGTGTGGATCATACGCAACTTCCTTTCCAAATGGGTATAATACCCCCAATAGTCTGCGGTCCCTGTTTCCGGTCCGTTTCCGGACGCTGGATGCGTCAAAGCCCCGCCGCATAAGGCCCCGTGGGTGACGCCCGCCCACTGTCTCTGGTTGATTTTGGTGAGTAAGACGCCGCATGGGACGCACAAACGTCCTGCTGTAGCCAGTGGCCACAGCGGCGGCAGGCACTACCACCGTACAGACGGATGCGGTCAGCGACCGCGCGTGCCATGTGCTGCCGGCAGACAGCAATGCTTGGGTCAATCTCCCGCCCTGCCGGGTGCGGGAGGCGATCACGATGATCTGCATATGCTCCACCTCCTTTTGCAAAACAAAAGAGCTAAAACAACCTAAGGGATTTCCCTAAGGTTTGTCTTAGCTCTTTGTTTTATAAAAATACTCTCTTTGTTGAAATGCACTCTCTTGTTTGGTTATTACTTCACAATCTACAGTAAGGATACCGCAAACCGTGAAGAACGTCAAATTAAGAAACGACCGCCACTAAGGGCGGAGAAGAGACGAGCCCTG
>ENA-UERS01000684-UERS01000684.1-human-gut-metagenome-genome-assembly--contig:-NODE-684-length-13470-cov-2.986635_pt1 | contig 13470 bp, 12 predicted proteins | sample MGYA00242991_ERZ507992 | MGnify/ENA primary metagenome ERZ507992 (study PRJEB26167, sample SAMN06115535) | human gut metagenome | host: Homo sapiens | place: China:Chongqing | collected 2015-10-24...
ATCTCTAATATCCATGAGCAATATCCTCTACGAAAATACCTTGCTGATCTCCGTCCATGGAGAGTAGCGTTTATTCCAGAATAGGGTTTTTCAGGATCTCATGGATCTGCGCCTGCTTATCGCTATTTTGTAACCAGATCGCATAAAGTGGACGGGATAACGTAGCGCTGTCCATGACCGTATGTAACCCATGCTTCTCTTTCGCCCAGCGAACAGGTAGCCAACAGCAGCCGTTCAGGCGCGATAATTGCTGATAGATCAGTTCAGCTGAAGAGGTAGTGAGCAGCGGAACATCATCGCTTCCTATCAGTCCCACTTCGTTTTGCTGAAAATCAGGCCCCCATTCAAGGCGCAAGTAATTCAATTCATTTCTGTTTTTTGCAGGCGATGCGCAATACAGGGCAAGAGTAAAATTACCCAACAGCTGGCTGCTTAATTCATCCATCTTCGGCGATTCGGTGGTGATCAGCAGATCCAACTGGCGTTCGTGAAGCTGTTTAACCAACGACTGCCGCTGCGCGATACGGGCTTCAAACTGGAGATTGTAAGGTGCGCTGTAGAGGGTACCGAGCCAGCTGTTAAGCATACATTCCCACAGGGAGGCGCTGGCCCCAATGGAGAATTCATTATGTCGCGAAGAGTGTGCCACCTCCTTGCGCGCAGCCTGCCAGGTATTCATGAGCGTTTCGGCATAGGGGAGGAGCTTTTCGCCGGCGGTCGTCAGGCGGATGTTATTACGATGACGGGTGAACAGATTCACACCAAGTTGATTTTCCAGCTGACGAATACGAAAGCTGACTGCTGACTGTGTCAGGTAAAGCGCCTCTGCTGCTCGCCCAAAGTGACGAGTTCTACTCACTTCCAGGAAAGTCTTGAGCAATTCCGTATCCACACCGTTCTCCACAAAATTATTTGTCGTGATGATTTAAATGTTTTGTTTGACGCTCTGTCAAGCGTAACTAATACTCCGCGCCATAAATAGCTCGGCCAAAGAATCAGGAGCGTGTAGGATGGCGGAAAGCTTTACGACGACTAATCGTTTTTTCGACAATAAAAATTATCCACGCGGGTTCTCCCGTCACGGTGATTTCACCATCAAAGAGGCGCAACTGCTGGAACGTCATGGTTATGCCTTTAACGAACTGGAACTGGGTAAGCGCGAACCTGTTACCGAAGATGAAAAACAATTTGTCTCGGTGTGCCGTGGTGAACGTGAGCCGGTGACGGAAGCAGAACGCGTATGGATTAAGTATATGGCGCGTATCAAGCGGCCGAAGCGTTTCCATACTCTGTCCGGCGGCAAACCGCAGATGGAAGGCGCTGACGATTACACCGAAAGCGATGACTAAGAAAAAAGGGCGTAAGCCCTTTTTTTACGCCATCATTTTCTGCAGATGGTTGAGCATCCGATCAATTGCCCGATAGCTGAGCGCCTCCTGCAAATGACAGCGTTCAATCTCTTCAACCTCTGCCAGATCGGCAATGGTTCTCGCAACCTTTAACAGACGCTGCCAGGCGCGAATAGAAAGCCCCAGCTGCGTTAGCGTCTGTTCCAGCCAGACAGCATCCTCCCGCCTTAAGCGGCAGCAGTTCTTCATTTCACGATTCTCAAGATGGGCATTGAGTTTATTTTGCCTGAGCATTTGTCGTTCACGCGCCGCCAGCACCCGCTGCCGGACCGTTGCGCTCGATTCTTCGCCCTGCGAGCCCTGACTCAGTATTCCTGGCGGCGGCAATGGGATCTCTAAGGAAAGATCGAAGCGGTCGAGGAAGGGGCCTGACAGGCGTCCAAGGTAGCGCAATGTCTGCTCCGGCGATGCACGATTATGTTTACCCTGATAATGTCCTGTCGGGCTTGGATTCATCGCTGCAATAAGCTGAAAGCGCGCCGGATAGTCAATTTTGGCGCGCGAGCGTGATATGTGGATCTTGCCTGACTCAAGGGGTTCGCGTAGCGCATCCAGTACCCGCCGCTCAAACTCCGGCAGTTCATCAAGAAACAGCACGCCATTATGGGCCAGGGAAATCTCACCGGGGACCGGTATCGAGCCGCCGCCCACCATCGCTGCCAGCGAGGCGCTATGGTGGGGGGCGCGGAACGGCCTCTGACGCCACCGCGTCTTTGCGGTGTGGAGGTTGACCAGACTCTGTATGGCCGCGCTCTCCAGCGCTTCCTGATTGCTTAATGGCGGCAGGAGACCGGGGAGTCGGCTGGCTAGCATGGTTTTCCCGGTCCCGGGCGGGCCTATCAGGAGCAGGTTGTGACCACCGGCGGCCACAATCTCCAGCGCTCGTTTGCCCTGCTGCTGGCCGATAACATCGAGCAGATCTTCGTAGCGTTCATCCCGAGCAGGCGCCTCGGCGAGAGGCGGCGAAAGCGATGTCTGCCCCGCAAGAAATGCGCAAACCTCCTGCAGATGGTCGGCGACCAGACAATCGCTGCCGCCGATCAGGCCGACCTCCGCCGCATTGTCAGAGGAGACGACAATGCGCCGGCCGGCTTTGATGGCCTCCATTGCGCTGGGGATCGCCCCTGGAACGCCTCGTAACCCACCTGTAAGGGCGAGTTCGCCCACAAACTCATATTGATTCAGTCGCGTCGTGTTGAGCTGCTCTGAGGCAACGAGAAGCGCGAGAGCGATGGGCAGATCGTATCGTCCGCCTTCTTTGGGCAGATCCGCTGGCGCCAGGTTAATGGTTATCTTCTTCGCAGGAAAAGCGTAGCCGCTGTTGATCAGGGCGCTGCGGACCCGGTCGCGGGCCTCTTTCACGGTGGTTTCCGGCAGCCCGACCATAGTTAGACCAGGAAGACCGTTGCTGAGATGAACCTCAACGGTAATCAATGGCGCTTCGATACCGAGCGCCGCGCGAGTATAGACGATAGCGAGCGACATAAAACCTCCTGGACAGAGAAGAATTATGGTTGGCATGACGTAAAGCGAGAATGGAAAAAGTGCGAATTTAGAACTGCGTATCCATACTTTTCGCGGCATATCGTTACATTTAGCCGAAAATGGACGTTTGATCGCAAAACAGAGCTATGTTGGCAAAGAGGGCGCCGAAGAGCGCGGCAGGGGTGAGAAAACTGAATTTTTTTCATTTTTGATTTTTTTCATATAAAACAATTATTTTTATTGAAACCGTTAGGCTGATCAGCAACGAAGATATAAAAAAATCTTGTGCTTTATGTGATGTCTGTGGTAACTCTTTAGGTATTCCTTCGAACAAGAAGCCAGAAAGTATAGAAAATGACAGCCCTTCTACGAGTGATTAGCCTGGTCGTGATTAGCGTGGTGGTGATTATTATCCCACCGTGCGGGGCTGCACTTGGACGAGGAAAGGCTTAGAAATCAAGCCTTAACGAACTAAGACCCCCGCACCGAAAGGTCCGGGGGTTTTTTTATAACTGAAATAACCTAAGCGAGGAGCAGATGATGACTTTTAGCATAAAATTCTGTTTCTCCCGATTTATGACGGGGAACTAACTATGAATGGCGCGCAGTGGGTGGTACATGCTTTGCGGACACAGGGAGTCGACACAGTTTTTGGCTATCCGGGTGGCGCAATTATGCCGGTTTACGATGCACTGTATGACGGCGGCGTGGAGCACCTGCTGTGCCGGCATGAGCAAGGGGCAGCCATGGCGGCCATTGGTTATGCGCGAGCAACCGGTAAAACCGGGGTGTGTATCGCGACATCCGGCCCGGGCGCGACCAATCTGATCACCGGCCTGGCGGACGCCCTGCTTGACTCTATTCCCATCGTAGCCATCACCGGCCAGGTGGCCGCACCCTTCATCGGCACGGATGCGTTCCAGGAAGTAGACGTTCTCGGTTTGTCACTGGCCTGTACTAAGCACAGTTTCCTTGTGCAGTCTCTGGACGAACTGCCGCGGGTTATTGCTGAGGCTTTCCAGGTGGCAAACTCAGGCCGTCCAGGTCCGGTGCTGGTTGATATCCCTAAGGATATTCAGATGGCGCAGGGCGACCTCGATCCCCATTTCTCTACCGTCGCCGATGAGATGGCATTTCCGCAGGCGGAAGTGGCGCAGGCTCTGCAGATGCTGGCCCAATCGCAGCAACCGATGCTGTATGTTGGCGGCGGGGTCGGCATGGCGCAGGCGGTACCGGCTTTGCGCGAATTCCTGGCGGTGACCAGGATGCCGGCAACCTGCACCCTGAAAGGGCTGGGCGTGGTGGATGCTGATTATCCCTATTATCTCGGCATGCTGGGAATGCACGGCACTAAGGCGGCCAACCTGGCGGTACAGGAGTGCGATCTGCTGATCGCCGTCGGCGCGCGCTTTGACGATCGCGTGACCGGTAAGCTCAATACCTTCGCACCGCATGCCAAAGTGATCCACATGGACATCGATCCGGCGGAGCTGAACAAGCTGCGTCAGGCGCATATCGGTCTGACAGGCGATCTGAACTGCCTGCTGCCGGTGCTGCAGCAGCCGTTAGCTATCGATGGCTGGCGCGAGCGGAGTGCCGCACTGCGTGCCGAGCATGCCTGGCGTTACGATCATCCCGGTGAGGCAATCTACGCGCCGCTGCTGCTGAAGCAGCTTTCCGACCGCAAGCCGGCGGACAGCGTGGTGACCACCGACGTTGGCCAGCACCAGATGTGGTCGGCTCAGCATATGACCTATACCCGCCCGGAAAACTTTATCACCTCCAGTGGCTTAGGCACCATGGGCTTTGGCCTGCCGGCCGCCGTTGGCGCCCAGGTGGCGCGCCCTAACGATACGGTGATCTGTATCTCCGGTGACGGCTCCTTCATGATGAATGTACAGGAGCTGGGCACCGTTAAACGCAAGCAGTTACCGCTGAAGATCGTGTTACTCGACAACCAGCGGTTAGGGATGGTTCGACAATGGCAGCAGCTGTTTTTCCAGGAACGTTATAGCGAAACCACTCTGACTGATAACCCTGATTTCCTCACGCTGGCCAGCGCCTTCGGTATTCCTGGCCAACACATCACCCGTAAAGACCAGGTTGAAGCGGCACTCGACACCATGCTTTCGAGCCAGGGGCCATACCTGCTTCATGTCTCAATCGACGAACTTGAGAATGTCTGGCCGTTGGTGCCGCCCGGCGCCAGTAACTCTGAAATGCTGGAGAAATTATCATGATGCAACATCAGGTCGCTTTACAGGCACGTTTCAACCCGGAAACCTTAGAGCGCGTGCTGCGCGTTGTCCGTCACCGTGGTTTTCAAATCTGCGCAATGAACATGGAAACCGCAGCGGACGCACAGAACATAAATATCGAATTGACCGTTGCCAGCCCGCGGCCCGTCGAATTACTGTTTAGTCAATTAAGTAAACTGGTCGACGTTGCCTGCGTCGAGATCCAGCAACCCACATCACAACAAATCCGCGCCTGAGCGCAAAGGAAGAAAAATGACGACGAAAAAAGCTGATTACATCTGGTTCAATGGCGAGATGGTTCCGTGGGGCGAAGCGAAAGTTCATGTGATGTCCCATGCGCTACACTATGGCACCTCGGTATTCGAAGGCATCCGTTGCTACGACTCGCACAAAGGCCCGGTGGTGTTCCGTCATCGCGAACATATGCAGCGTCTGCATGACTCAGCCAAAATTTATCGTTTCCCGGTCTCCCAGAGCGTCGACGAACTGATGGAAGCCTGCCGCGAAGTCATTCGCACTAATAATCTGACCAGCGCTTATATCCGCCCGCTGGTGTTTGTTGGCGATGTCGGCATGGGGGTAAACCCGCCTCCGGGTTACAACACTGACGTGATCATCGCGGCGTTCCCGTGGGGAGCCTACCTCGGCGCAGAAGCGCTGGAGCAGGGGATCGATGCCATGGTCTCTTCCTGGAACCGCGCGGCGCCGAACACCATCCCGACGGCGGCGAAAGCCGGCGGCAACTATCTCTCCTCGCTGCTGGTTGGCAGCGAAGCGCGTCGCCATGGCTATCAGGAAGGTATTGCCCTCGACGTTAACGGCTATATCTCCGAAGGCGCAGGGGAAAACCTGTTTGAAGTGAAGGACGGCGTGCTGTTCACCCCGCCGTTTACCTCTTCCGCGCTGCCGGGCATTACCCGCGACGCCATCATCAAGCTGGCGAAAGATCTCGGTATTGAAGTCCGCGAGCAGGTATTGTCCCGTGAATCCCTGTACCTGGCGGATGAAGTCTTCATGTCCGGCACCGCGGCGGAAATCACCCCGGTACGCAGCGTGGATGGCATCCAGGTCGGCGCAGGCCGTCGCGGTCCGGTCACCAAACGCATTCAGGAAGCCTTCTTTGGCCTCTTCACCGGTGAAACAGAAGATAAATGGGGCTGGTTGGATCCGGTAAGTAAGTAATTAAAAATGGGACGGCACGCACCGTCCCATTTAATAAACACAGATGGGAGTAAAAAGAGCATGCCTAAGTACCGTTCCGCCACCACCACACATGGCCGCAATATGGCGGGCGCCCGCGCGTTGTGGCGCGCAACCGGAATGACCGATGCCGATTTCGGCAAACCGATTATCGCCGTCGTTAACTCCTTTACCCAGTTTGTCCCCGGGCACGTGCACCTGCGCGATCTCGGCAAACTGGTTGCCGAGCAGATTGAAGCCGCCGGTGGCGTGGCCAAAGAATTCAACACCATCGCAGTGGATGATGGGATCGCTATGGGCCACGGGGGTATGCTCTATTCACTGCCATCCCGCGAGCTGATCGCCGACTCGGTGGAGTATATGGTTAACGCCCACTGCGCTGATGCCATGGTTTGTATCTCCAACTGCGACAAAATCACCCCGGGGATGCTGATGGCCTCCCTGCGTTTGAATATTCCGGTGATCTTTGTTTCCGGCGGCCCGATGGAAGCCGGGAAGACCAAGCTGTCAGATAAAATCATCAAGCTTGACCTGGTGGATGCGATGATTCAGGGGGCGGATCCGAAAGTGTCCGACGAGCAGAGTAATCAGGTGGAACGCTCCGCCTGCCCGACCTGCGGCTCCTGTTCCGGGATGTTCACGGCGAACTCCATGAACTGCCTGACCGAAGCGCTGGGCCTGTCACAACCGGGCAACGGCTCTCTGCTGGCGACCCACGCCGATCGTAAGGAGCTGTTCCTAAACGCCGGGAAACGTATCGTGGAGCTGACCAAACGCTATTACGAGCAGGATGACGCTTCCGCGCTGCCGCGCAATATCGCCAGCAAGGCGGCCTTTGAGAACGCTATGACGCTGGATATCGCCATGGGCGGCTCAACCAATACCGTTCTGCACCTGCTGGCGGCGGCGCAGGAAGCTGAAATCGACTTCACCATGAGCGATATCGATAAGCTCTCCCGCAAAGTGCCGCAGCTGTGTAAGGTGGCGCCGAGCACGCAGAAATACCATATGGAAGATGTGCATCGCGCCGGCGGCGTGCTGGGCATTCTGGGCGAGCTGGACCGCGCCGGGCTGCTGAATCGCGAGGTCAAAAACGTCCTTGGCCTGACGCTGCCGCAGACCCTGGAACAGTACGATGTGATGGTGACCCAGGACGACGCGGTGAAAAAAATGTTCCGCGCCGGCCCGGCGGGCATTCGTACCACCCAGGCGTTCTCGCAAGACTGCCGCTGGGATACCCTGGATGACGATCGCGCCGAAGGCTGTATCCGTTCTCTGGAACACGCTTACAGCAAGGACGGCGGCCTGGCGGTGCTGTACGGCAATTTCGCGGAAAACGGTTGTATCGTGAAAACCGCCGGCGTGGACGACAGCATCCTGAAATTTACCGGTCCGGCGAAAGTATATGAGAGCCAGGACGATGCGGTTGAGGCTATCCTCGGCGGTAAAGTCGTGGAAGGCGACGTCGTGGTGATCCGCTACGAAGGGCCGAAAGGCGGGCCGGGGATGCAGGAAATGCTTTACCCCACCAGCTTCCTGAAGTCGATGGGGCTGGGCAAAGCGTGCGCGCTGATCACCGATGGCCGTTTCTCCGGCGGCACCTCAGGGCTCTCTATCGGCCACGTCTCTCCGGAAGCGGCGAGCGGCGGCAACATTGCGCTCATTGAAGATGGCGACATGATCGCGATTGATATTCCGAACCGCAGCATCCAGCTGCAGCTGAGCGATGCGGAAATTGCGGCGCGTCGTGAAGCCCAGGAAGCGCGTGGCGACCAGGCGTGGACGCCGAAGAATCGCCAGCGTCAGGTCTCCTTTGCTCTTCGCGCCTACGCCAGCCTGGCGACCAGCGCCGACAAAGGCGCGGTACGCGATAAATCCAAGCTGGGTGGCTAATCATGGCGGATTCACAACCCTTGTCCGGCGCCCCTGAGGGCGCCGAGTACCTGCGAGCAGTGCTGCGCGCGCCGGTTTATGAAGCGGTGCAGAAAACGCCGCTGCAAAAAATGGATAAGCTCTCGTCGCGGCTGGATAACGTTATTCTGGTGAAGCGTGAAGATCGCCAGCCGGTACACAGCTTTAAGCTGCGTGGCGCTTACGCGATGATGTCCAGCCTGACTGCCGAACAGAAATCCCACGGGGTGATCACCGCTTCGGCGGGCAACCATGCCCAGGGCGTGGCGTTTTCCGCATCGCGGCTGGGCGTTAAGGCGCTGATCGTGATGCCGGTAGCGACCGCCGATATCAAAGTCGATGCCGTTCGCGGCTTTGGCGGCGAAGTGCTGCTGCACGGCGCCAACTTTGACGAAGCGAAGGCGAGAGCGATTGAGCTGGCGCAACAGCAGGGTTTTACCTGGGTGCCGCCGTTCGATCACCCAATGGTCATCGCCGGACAGGGAACCCTGGCGCTGGAGCTGCTGCAGCAGGATGCCCATATTGACCGCGTATTCGTCCCGGTGGGCGGCGGCGGTCTGGCAGCGGGCGTGGCGGTGCTGATCAAGCAACTGATGCCGCAGATCAAAGTGATCGCGGTGGAGGCGGAAGATTCTGCTTGCCTGAAGGCGGCGCTGGACGCAGGCCATCCGGTGGATCTGCCGCGCGTCGGCTTGTTTGCCGAAGGCGTGGCGGTCAAACGCATCGGCGATGAAACGTTCCGTTTATGCCAGGAGTATCTGGACGATATCATCACCGTCGATAGCGATGCTATCTGCGCGGCGATGAAGGATCTGTTCGAAGATGTGCGGGCGGTGGCGGAGCCTTCCGGCGCGCTGGCGCTGGCGGGGATGAAAAAGTATATCGCCCAGCATAACATCCGCGGCGAGCGTCTGGCTCATATTCTGTCCGGGGCCAACGTCAACTTCCATGGCCTGCGCTACGTGTCCGAGCGCTGCGAGCTCGGGGAACAGCGGGAAGCGCTGCTGGCGGTGACGATCCCGGAAGAGAAAGGTAGCTTTTTGAAGTTTTGCCAGCTACTGGGGGGCCGCTCAGTGACGGAGTTCAACTACCGCTTTGCCGATGCCAAAGACGCCTGTATTTTTGTCGGGGTACGCCTGAGTCGTGGCCTGGAAGAGCGGAAAGAGATCCTCCAGTTACTGAACGACGGCGGCTACAGCGTGGTGGATCTCTCTGATGATGAGATGGCTAAGCTGCATGTGCGCTATATGGTCGGCGGCCGGCCGTCAAAAGCGCTGCAGGAGCGGCTGTTCAGCTTCGAGTTTCCGGAATCGCCGGGGGCGCTGCTGAAATTCCTGCATACCCTTGGCACCCACTGGAATATTTCACTGTTCCACTACCGCAGCCACGGCACTGACTATGGTCGGGTACTGGCGGCCTTCGAGTTGGGCGAGCACGAGCCGGACTTTGAAACTCGTCTCAATGAGCTGGGCTATGAGTGCCACGACGAAACGCATAACCCGGCATTCCGCTTTTTCCTCGCGGGTTAGTGGTTGGGAAGAATTTTCCAGAAAGCATCAATAAGCGGCTCATGCAGCCGCTTTTTTTGTGCGCAAACGCCCAGCTCAAACGGCGTTTGCTCATCGCTGCGCTCCAGGATCATCACCCTGTTGCGTACCGGTTCCGGACTGTTCTCCAGCACCACTTCCGGCAGCAGCGCCACGCCGCATCCCAGGGCGACCATCGACACCATCGCTTCGTGCCCGCCGACGGTGGCGTAGATCGACGGATTGCTGATTTTATGCCGCCGAAACCACAGCTCGATGCGCCGACGTACCGGCCCCTGGTCGGCCATGATAAAGGGCACTGTCGACCAGTCGGGGCGCTCGACGGTCACCTGGTTGCGCACCGGGCAGGGAAGGGCCGGGGCAATTAACACCACGGCGAGGTTCTCCAGCATCGAAAACGCCACCGACCCTGGCAGAGTCTCCGGCTTACCGGCAATCGCCAGGTCGGCTTCGCCGGTGACGACCTTCTCCATAGCGTCGGCGGCGTCGCCGGTCGAGAGCTTGATCTCCACCGAGGGGTGCGCGGCGCGAAAGCGGTCGAGAATCGGCGGCAGATGGCTATAGGCGGCGGTGACAGAGCAGAAGATGTGCAGCTCGCCGGAGAGCGAAGGGCCCTGCTGATCGATGACGTGACGAAGCTGCTGATACTGCAATAAAGTCTGTTGGGCAAAGGTACGTAACTCTTCCCCGGCTTCGGTAAGGGTCACCGTGCGATTATCTCGCACGAACAGCGGCTGGCCGAGGTCCTCTTCCAGACGCTGGATCTGGCGCGAAAGCGTCGACGGGCTGACGTGCATGGCCCGCGCGCTGCGGCCAAAATGGCGGCTTTCCGCCAGATGCAGAAAGGTTTTCAGATCGCGTAAATCCACGGCGCGTACTCCCCGGTTTTGTATTTCATAAAATGCAACGTGACGTTGTGAATATATCAATTTCCGCAATAAAATTCCTGTCATATAGTAAGTTCATTCTCGCAAAAGCGAACCGAACAATAAGCACGACACAACATCACGGAGTTACAGACATGGCTAACTACTTTAATACACTGAACCTGCGCCAGCAGCTGGCACAGCTGGGCAAATGCCGCTTTATGGCGCGCGACGAATTCGCCGATGGCGCAAGCTACCTTCAGGGTAAAAAAGTGGTCATCGTCGGCTGCGGCGCACAGGGCCTGAACCAGGGTCTGAACATGCGTGACTCCGGCCTGGATATCTCCTATGCGCTGCGTAAAGAAGCGATCGCTGAGAAGCGCGCCTCCTGGCGTAAAGCGACTGAAAACGGCTTCAAAGTCGGCACTTATGAAGAGCTGATCCCGCAGGCCGACCTGGTGGTTAACCTGACGCCGGACAAACAGCACTCAGACGTTGTGCGCTCCGTACAGCCGCTGATGAAAGACGGCGCAGCGCTGGGTTACTCCCACGGCTTCAACATCGTGGAAGTGGGCGAGCAGATCCGTAAAGACATCACCGTGGTGATGGTGGCGCCGAAGTGCCCGGGCACCGAAGTGCGTGAAGAGTACAAACGCGGTTTCGGCGTACCGACGCTTATCGCGGTACACCCGGAAAACGACCCGAAAGGCGAAGGCATGGCCATTGCCAAAGCGTGGGCGGCGGCGACAGGCGGCCACCGCGCGGGCGTGCTGGAATCTTCCTTCGTGGCGGAAGTGAAATCTGACCTGATGGGCGAGCAAACCATCCTTTGCGGCATGCTGCAGGCGGGTTCTCTGCTGTGCTTCGACAAGCTGGTGGCGGAAGGTACCGATCCGGCGTATGCAGAAAAACTGATTCAGTTCGGCTGGGAAACCATCACCGAAGCGCTGAAGCAGGGCGGCATCACCCTGATGATGGATCGCCTCTCCAACCCGGCGAAACTGCGCGCTTATGCGCTGTCCGAGCAGCTGAAAGAGATCATGGCGCCGCTGTTCCAGAAACACATGGACGACATCATCTCCGGCGAATTCTCCTCCGGTATGATGGCGGACTGGGCGAATGATGATAAGAAACTGCTGACCTGGCGTGAAGAGACCGGCAAAACCGCCTTCGAAACCGCGCCGCAATATGAAGGCAAAATCGGCGAGCAGGAGTACTTCGATAAAGGCGTTCTGATGATCGCGATGGTGAAAGCGGGCGTTGAGCTGGCCTTCGAAACCATGGTGGCCTCCGGCATCATCGAAGAGTCTGCTTACTACGAATCACTGCATGAGCTGCCGCTTATCGCCAACACCATCGCCCGTAAGCGTCTGTATGAGATGAACGTGGTTATTTCCGATACTGCTGAATATGGTAACTACCTGTTCTCTTACGCTTGCGTACCGCTGCTGAAAGAGTTCATGACCACCCTGCAGGCCGGCGACCTGGGCACAGCGATTGCCGAAGGCGCGGTAGATAACGCGCAGCTGCGCGATGTGAACGAAGCGATTCGCAGCCACGCTATCGAGCAGGTTGGTAAGAAACTGCGCGGTTATATGACCGATATGAAGCGTATCGCGGTAGCCGGCTAATTCCTCGTCGTCTTTCGACTTGCCGATGCGTTGGCTACGGTACGTACACCCCAGTCACATAGTAATCTTTGTTGCTGGGGATGTACTTCCTTGCCGCCTTCCGGCAAGCCGAAATCCATAGAGGCATGGATTTGTTTAGTAGGCCTGATAAGCGAAGCGCCATCAGGCAAAAACCCGGAGATTAAGATCCCCGGGTTTTTTTATTATTTCCGGTACAGCACTTTGATGATGTGGTAGCCGAAATGGGTATGCAGCGGGCCGGTTGGCTCCAGTTCAGGGCAGGAGAAGACCACTTTATCGAAGGCTGGTACCATCTGGCCCTGGCGGAACTCACCCAGATCGCCGCCGCGTTTGCCTGACGGACAAATGGAGTGTTTCTTTGCCAGCTTGCCGAAATCGGCGCCGTTTTTGAGCTGCTCGAGCAGATCGAGCGCCAGTTTCTCTTCTTTTACCAGGATATGCAGTGCTGCCGCGGTTTTAGCCATGATTGCGCCTTGAGTGAGTTGGGATAAATCAGGGCGCCATAGTATCACGCGCTAGCGGCGATACAGCACCTTGATGATGTGGTAGCCGAATTTGGTTTTCACCGGGCCATAGGGTTTGAGCAGCGGACAGCTGAAGACGGCTTGATCAAACGGACCGACCATCGCGCCTTGCTGAAACTCGCCTAAGTCGCCGCCGTTGCGGCCAGACGGACATTTAGAATAGCGTTTCGCCAGATGATCGAAGCTGACGCCCCGCTCCAGTTTGGCGAGGATCTCCAGCGCCAGTTTCTCTTCTTTGACCAGGATATGCAGGGCCGCTGCGCTTTTTGCCATGACATCATTCTCAGGATGGTTTGCGTGGCTGACACTTTACCATCAGTCAGTAAATCTCGGCTGTGCTTTCTGCTACAATCCCCACCCCGTTCGAAGATTGAGCAAGACTCCCATGCGTTTAAACCCTGGCCAACAACAAGCCGTCGAATTCGTCACCGGACCGTGCCTGGTGCTGGCGGGCGCCGGTTCCGGTAAGACCCGCGTTATTACGAATAAAATCGCCCACCTGATCCGCGGCTGCGGCTATCAGGCGCGCCATATCGCGGCCGTGACCTTTACCAACAAAGCCGCGCGCGAGATGAAAGAGCGCGTTGGGCAAACGCTGGGGCGCAAAGAGGCGCGTGG
>ENA-UERS01000704-UERS01000704.1-human-gut-metagenome-genome-assembly--contig:-NODE-704-length-13143-cov-4.705572_pt1 | contig 13143 bp, 10 predicted proteins | sample MGYA00242991_ERZ507992 | MGnify/ENA primary metagenome ERZ507992 (study PRJEB26167, sample SAMN06115535) | human gut metagenome | host: Homo sapiens | place: China:Chongqing | collected 2015-10-24...
GTGTTCCCTTGCTCACGAGAGGATTGAACCAAAACCAATGGGACTGTCCATAATAAGTGTCTTTTCCAATCTTATATTGGTACCGGATCACCCAAGGATAAATTACATCTTCATCAGCAAGGTGATAGGTACTCATGTGGAATTTTATGTGAACCCTTTTTACTGCATTAACTTTTCCGGAAACAATCTTTCCGTTTTTCAGCAGGTCTGCTTTGCGGATGTCTGTAATCCATGCTACCCCGATAATTGCGATAGGAATAAGCCACGCAGCTATGAGTGCCCCGATTCCAACTTGCTTATAGGCGATAGAAATCAGAAAAGCAACAAAAATCCCAACAGCACCAAGAATATGGAGCAAATCTTTAGAAAAGAACTTATGGATTTTTTTCATGGAGAGACACTTCCTTCCACGAGGTTTTGTTACACTTGGAATACAGATAAACCGGGAAGAAGATTGCGGTCATGCCGGAAAGATTTCTCAGCCCAAGCTGATGCCCATGCGTTTTGCAACGGTGAGGAGCTCGCAGCCCTCGGGGATATTGCGGGTCTTACCGGCGATATCCTCCAGACGGTTGGAGATGACGTGGTTGTTCACGAGAGCCACCGTAACGCCGTACTGCTCGATCTCCACCAGCTTGGCGGCGTAGCTGCCGAACTGGGTGGCCAGCACGCGGTCGTAGGCGCTGGGGCTGCCGCCGCGCTGCATGTGGCCCGGGATGCAGACCCGGGTCTCCATGCCGGTCTTTTTCTGGACGGCGGCGGCAATGCGGTTGGTGGCGGTGGTGTAACCGGCCTCGGCGCGCTTGGCGGTCCACTCCTTGCGCTTCAGCTTGGCCTCATCCACGTTCATGGCACCCTCGGCCACAGCGATGATGGAGAAATTGGAGCCGCGCTTTGCCCGGCGCTCCACGGCCTCGCAGACGCGGTCGATGTCGTAGGGCTGCTCGGGCAGCAGGATGATATCTGCGCCGCCTGCAATGCCGGAGTAGAGGGTCAGCCAGCCGGCCTTGTTGCCCATGATCTCGATGCACATCACGCGGCTGTGGCTGCCGGCGGTGGTGTGGATGCGGTCGATGACCTCGGTGGCAATGTCCACAGCGGTGTGGAAGCCAAAAGTCACATCGGTGCCGTAGATATCATTGTCGATGGTCTTGGGCAGGCCGATGATGTTCAGGCCCTCCTGCGAGAGCAGGTTGGCGGTTTTGTGGGTGCCGTTGCCGCCCAGGCAGAGCAGGCAGTCCAGCTTTGCGTCCTTGTAGGTCTTTTTCATGGCCGCGACCTTATCGATCTTGTCGTCCTCGACCACGCGCATCAGTTTGAAGGGGGTACGCTTGGTACCCAGAATGGTGCCGCCCAGTGTCAGGATGCCGCGGAAGTCGTCCTCGCACATCTCCCTGTACTCGCCATTGATCAGGCCGTGGTAGCCGTTCAGGATGCCCACGATCTCCACATTATCACCCATCCGGGCATACAGTGCCTTTGCCACGCCGCGAATGGTTGCGTTCAGGCCCGGGCAGTCGCCGCCGGAGGTCAGGATGCCAACACGTTTTTTCATCTCACAAATCCCTCGTTTCCTCTTGATCTTTCCCGCCGCAGAGCAGGGGATATCTGGTACTATAAGAGTATTCCCAAAGGGGAAATGTGTCAAGAAAAAATTTTGTAAAAAGAAAAAAGAGACACACCGAAGTATGTCTCTTTTTCGATCGGAGCAGCGGGATTTGAACCCACGGCCTCCTCGTCCCGAACGAGGCGCGCTACCAACTGCGCTATGCCCCGAAAATACCGCAGCCGGAAGGCGACTGCGGTTTTCTGGTTGGGGATGAGAGAATCGAACTCCCACAAGTAGAGTCAGAGTCTACCGCACTACCACTATGCAAATCCCCATCATTCTGTTGTCGTCAGCTTTGAACCTCGCCGCTGACAAGGGATATTATACTATACGGTCCGGGTCTTGTCAACACTTTTTTTGAGATTTTTCGCCTGAGCAGAAAATGCCAAAAACTTTCTCTTTCCGGCAAAGTATGTTAGAATAGAGCCACTAAGATTCAGGAGGATATTTTTATGCTGAAACGTCTGCGCGCAAAGCATCCCGTCGGCTTCTGCGTTTTATCCGAGGTGCTGTTTCTGGGCAGCCTGCTGCTGGCATCCTATCTCATTGTGTTTGCACTGGTGCTCTTTGGGGTGGACCTGGAACGGGTGGATTCCTACTTCCTCAGCGCCGTGCAGGAGGCGGTGGGCATGGTGGTGGCGTTGGTCATTCTGGGCCGCACCGGTAAGATGTACCTGCTCCGCCGCCGGGGCAGCGGCTTTTTCAATGGGCTGCTGGTGGGAATGTATCCGCTGGTGCTCATCGGTTACAGCCTGTATAGCAAACTGATGTTCGGGATGCCCGAGGATGGCCAGCTGCAGCCTGCGTTCAGCATCTTCAGCTTCTTTTTGAGCATGGCGCTGGTGGGTGTGGCGGAGGAATTCATCTTCCGCGGGGTCATTGCCCAGAGCCTGCTGGAGCGCTTCGGCACCGGCAGGGCGGGGGTCTGGAAAGCCTGTCTGCTGTCGGGCCTGCTGTTTGGCGCGGCCCACCTGACCAATCTGCTGTCCAGCGCTCCCTTCGGTGTGCTGATGCAGTGTGTCTTTGCGGCATCGCTGGGCACGCTGTTCGCAGCCATCTATTTCCGCACCGGCAACCTGTGGGTCACGGTGTTCCTGCACGGGGCCATGGACATTGCCTCTATGCTGGTGGGCGGCCTGTACGGCACGGAGGACGTGGCCGAGAGCATTTCGGGCTATGACGCCAGCATGATGCTCTCGATCCTGATCTATCTGATCCCGACTCTCTTCCTGCTGCGCAAAAAGAAGATCGGCGAGGTGGCGCTCTACTTTGGCCGGGACTGCGCCCCGGCAGCTGCTCCGGCCCCGGAGGAAAACGGGGAACGGCTCCGGTAAGCCCTCTTGCCTTTTGAAGCAAAAAGGATTACAATCAGTCAAGGCAAACCGAGAGACAAATACTTCGATTCGGAGGAGAAGATATTATGGCATGTACAACGCTTCTGGTTGGTAAAAACGCATCCTATGACGGCTCCACCATGATCGCCCGCAACGACGATTCCGGTTCCGGCCATTTCACGGCAAAGAAATTCGTGGTGGTCCAGCCCGAGGAGCATCCGGCGGTCTACCGTTCTGTGCTGTCCCATGTGGAGGTCCCGCTGCCCGGTGACCCCATGCGGATGACCGCCATGCCCAACGCCGTGGAGGGCAAGGGGATCTGGGCCGCAGCCGGTGTCAATGCCGCCAATGTCGGCATGACCGCCACCGAGACCATCACCTCCAACCCCCGCGTGCTGGGCGCTGACCCGCTGGTGGTGTACCAGCCTGCCAGGGGGGAGCAGCCCGAGGTGCCCGGCGGCATCGGCGAGGAGGACATCGTCTATCTGGTGCTGCCCTACATCCACACCGCCCGCGAGGGCGTGGAGCGGCTGGGCAAGCTGCTGGAGACCTACGGTACTTATGAAATGAATGGCATTGCATTCCAGGACGTAAACGAGATCTGGTGGCTGGAAACCATCGGCGGCCATCACTGGATGGCACGCCGTGTGCCCGATGACAGTTATGTGGTGATGCCGAACCAGCTGGGCATTGATGCCTTTGATCTGGACGATGCCTTTGGCGCGCAGGAAAACCATCTCTGCTCGGCTGACCTGAGGGAGTTCATTGCAAAGTATCACCTCGACCTGGCACAGGACGGCGTGTTCGACCCTCGTGCCGCCTTTGGCAGCCACACCGATTCCGACCACGTTTACAACACGCCCCGCGCCTGGTACATGCTGCGCACCCTGAACCCCACCACCTGGGTCTGGGATGGCCCCGATGCCGACTATACCCCGGCTTCCGACGACCTGCCCTGGTGCATGGTGCCTGAGAAGAAGATCACCCCCGAGGACGTGAAATATGTGCTGTCCAGCCATTATCAGGGCACGCCGTACGATCCGTATGCAAGCTACGGTGCCAGAGAGAACCGGGGCGTTTACCGCTCCATCGGCATCAACCGCAACGACTTTGTGGCGCTGATCCAGCTGCGGCCTGATCTGCCCGCCGACCTGCAGGCAGTGGAGTGGGTGGCCTACGCCTCCAATGCCCTGAACGCCATGGTGCCCTTCTACGCCAATGTGGAGACGACCCCGGCCTATCTGGCCGGCACCACCGGTGAGGTGTCCACCGACAGCTTCTACTGGGTCAGCCGGATGATCGCTGCGATGGCGGATGCTTCCTATGGCAAGTCGGTGTTCCATGTTGAGCGCTATGAGCTGGGGGTGCTCTCCGCCTGCCGTGCCCTGCTGAATCAGTATGACGCAAAGCAGCTGGCCGAGACCGACCCCGCCCGCCGCGCCGCCCTGCGCCAGGAGGCCAACGAGGCCCTGGCCGCTGAGGTCAAGGCCCGCGCCGCCGACACGCTGGATAAGGTGCTGTTTGAGCTGAGCAGCAATATGAAGAACGCCTATTCCCGTTCGGATATGTGATATTTGAACGTTATAATCCATCTGGTAGAAATAACAATGCCCTGTACCATGAAAAACGGTACAGGGCATTGTTGTTTTGAAAGATAATTTAAGCGGCCAGAGCGGTCTTGATGGCGTTCATCACGGCATCGCTGTTCTCACAGCACACCATGACCACTTCGCCGGTGGGGACAGTGGCCACCTTGGCGGCGGCAGCGATCTGGTACTGATCCTCGAGGTAGTGCTCCATCGTCTGCTGCTGGTTCTGGATATAGGCATCCATTGCGTCCACGACCTCCTGCGTCTTGCCCTCAGCAGGCTTGACGATGGCAACGCCGTAGCTCTGCACCATCATGGCAGAGAGGGAGGCAGCAAGATCGGTGTAGCTGCCCTCGGGCAGGTCCAGCAGGGGGAGCAGCATGTTCTGGATCTCATCGTTCAGGTCATCCGCCGGATAGCTGGCGCTGTAACCGTACTGGGCGGTGAACTTGCCGTCCTCTGCCGGGGAGAAGATCATATAATAATCATTGTCCTCGGCTTCCCGGGCATCGTGGATGATCTGGGTGTAGTCTTTGGGGGTGGTATCTTTTTTGCTGCCGCAGCCGGTGAACACCAGCAGGGCACAGCCAAGAGCCAGCAGAGCGGCGAGAATGCGTTTTTTCATGGTCGTAGTTCCTTTCGTCTGACAAAGGCAGGGTGATCGTGATCAGTCTGCCCGTCTTTGGGGGCGTTTATGCAGCCGCTGAACGGCGGCCTTGTATCAGGAATACGGCCCGGAAGGCCGGAAGATTGCACGGCAGTTGTAACAGTTCTGTGAACGGCTTACAGCTGCAGTGCCTCCAGATCACCGTGATTGACCGGAGTAGAAAGGATGATCTGGGTGCTGGTGGTGCCCAGCTTCTGGAACTGCAGGATCAGATGCTCCAGCTGGGGCATGCTGCCGCAGCTGACCTTGATGAGGAAGGTGTAGGCACCGGTGACGTGGTAGCACTGCAGCACCTCCTTGCTGTTCTGCATCAGCTCCACCAGCTCGTCCCGATGGCTGGGTGTGACGGACAGGCTGATGAGCGCGTCCACATAGACACGGTCTGCCGGGCGGTTCAGCACCACGGTGTAGCCGCTGATGATGCCGTCGGTCTCCAGCTTGTGGATGCGGCTGGAAACAGCCGGGCTGGTCAGTGCTACCTGCTCGGCAATCTCCTTGACGGGCATCCGGGCATTTTTTGCGAGAAGGGAGAGGATCTTGCGGTCTAAATCGTCCATGAGAAAGGTCTCCTTTTATGTTTTTGTTGAATTGTACAAAAATTTTTGAAAGTAAAGTTTTACTGTTGTCGCAATCGCATAAACTGCGGAAAAACTCGCTTTTGTGTTTTCTGTGTTAATTATATAAAGTTTTGATCGAAATGTAAAGTGCTAAATTAAAGCAAATGTCAAAAATTTTGTTTGACAAGAAAAGAAAAAAGCGTATAATACATATCGCGAGGCATGGTAAGCGCCAAAGACTGCGCAAAACATGTTGTTTCTCAAGTGCCTGCATTTGAATTGCGATTCCCAACTTTATATACTTTCCCACCCCTCTATACACAAAAACCCGCTGCCAGGCGGGTTTTTGTGTTTGTTGGGGATTTTTTTATTTGTTCGAGACGATAGGACGGCGGGGAGTTTCCCAAAGCAAGTGTCCGGAGGGTGGGACCCGACTGCCGTCAGGCAGTTGGGCGGGGGATGGAATGCCCCGTATCACTTGCGTGGGAAAGCTCCCCAACGGCCGATTCCCTTTATTAAACCAAGAATCCTTCAAAACAGTGCAGGTCCTCGGTTTTGACGATGCCTTCCAGATAAAGCCCGTCCTCCCGGTACTCCTCCACCTGCACGCTGCCCCGCTCCCGCATGGGGGCGGCCAGGCCCAGCTTATCATAGGGCAGCAGCACCCGGATGGTGTGCACCCGGTCACTGAGCAGCTCGTCCAGCTTTTTCAGCAGGGCATCCAGACCGTAGCCGGTCTTGGCACTGGTCAACAGGATGTCCGGGTCAAAGTTCAGGGCATTGGGCTTGTCACACTTGTTGTAAACGGTCAGGCGGGGGATGTCAGCACAGTCCAGCCCATCCAGGACCTCATCAGTAACGGCCAGCTGTTCTTCCCGCTGGTCGTCACCCGCGTCCGCCACCCGCACGATGACATCAGACCATGCGGCTTCCTCCAGCGTGGATTTAAAGGCCTCCACCAGATTGTGGGGCAGACGGGAGACAAAGCCGACCGTGTCCACCAGCAGAACGGCCATGCCGCTGGGCAGAACCAGCTTCCGGCTGGTGGGGTCCAGGGTGGCAAACAGCATGTCGGCCTCGGCCACGCTGGGGCCGCACAGGGCATTCATCAGGCTGGATTTGCCCACGTTGGTGTAACCCACAAGGCTGACCACCGGCATCCCGGTCTTGGCCCGGGCCTTGCGGCTCTCGCCCCGGCGCTTTTCCATCTCGGCCAGCTTTTCGGCCAGTGCGTCGATGCGGGCGTGGACGTGGCGACGGTCCAGCTCCAGCTTGGTCTCACCGGCACCACGGCGGGCACCACCGCCGCCGCCGCCGCCGCCGCCGCCGCCCTGGCGGCTCAGGCTTTCGCCCATTCCCTGCAGGCGGGGCAGACGGTAGCGCAGAAGCGCCAGCTCGGTCTGCAGCTTGCCCTCGTTGGTCACGGCGCGGCTGCGGAAGATCTCCAGAATCAGCATGGTGCGGTCAATGACCTCCATGCCGCCCAGCGCCGTGGAGATGTTGCGGATCTGGCTGCCGGTCAGCTCACCGTCAAACACGGCACACTCGGCACCCAGCTCCCCGGCGGCAGCGGCGGCCTCCTCCAGCTTGCCGCTGCCCAGCACGATGCCGGTCTCGGGGGTCTGCCGCTTCTGGGTCACGGATGCCACAGCCTCCATGTGGTTGGCCTCGCAGAGTGCGGCCAGCTCGTTCAGGCTGCGCTCACAGTCCCATAGCCCCTGATCCAGGGCCAGTAAGATGACCTTTGTGGGGGGCGTTTCTACTAAAATGTCATAAAGTTCGCTCAAAATAAACCTCTCAGTTCTTCGTAATGTTCTCTTGTCAATGCGTAGCACCTGCAGGCAACCGGTGTGCCGTCAAATTTGTGGTAGACAGAATCGTGGTCGTAGACAAAGCCGGCTTTCTGCTGGACCCGGCCGCTGGCAGGATTTTTAAACGCATGGCAGCAGGCCAGCCAGCTACTATCTGTATTTTTGAACCAGTATTCTACAACTGCTTTTAGCGCTTCGGTGGTAAAGCCTTTGTTCCACCAGGCCTTGCCGATGCAGTAGCCAACCTCCCACACGCCGTTCGTGTGGTCGAAGCCGGGCCAGGGGTCACGCTCCGGCTCGGCGGAACTGGATGTGAACACGCCGATGGAGCCGAACACCTGCCCGGTAGCTTTTTCCACGATGGCCCACTGGTAGTAATCTCCATTGGGGTAGAGCAGTGCCCATGCGGTCAGCAGTTCCCGGGTCTCGTCCACGTTTTTGTGGGGCTCCCACCGCAGCCAGCGGGTCACGTCCGGGTCGTTGGCCCAGTTGGTGTACATCATGGGGGCATCCTCCGGGGTCAGCGGGCGCAGAAGCAGCCGCTCCGTTTCGATCGTTTGTGTGCCTGCATGGCGCATGATACATCTCTCCTCACATGTAAAAGTTACGCATAGGATAGCACAAAACTGCCCTGCCTGCAAGCTGTGGCACGAAAAAACGCTTGACAAGAGGCGAAACTTCATTAAACTGAAGGAAGAGAACAATAAAAAACTCCCCGGAGCCCGGGGAGTGGAAGGTTATTCTGCGCTGAAGTCGGTTTTGAGGATGGAGACCCAGTTGCTTTTACCATAGAGGAACCGGAGAATGTGGACGACCTGAGCAGGTTCCTCGATTTGATAAAAAGCCATATAGTTTTGAACAATGATAAAGTGAATGCCAAGGCCATACAAAAACGGATCATGGACAACAGGATTCTGATTAGGAAAACGATCGAGCTTCTGTAAACTGGTTCCAACACTTTCTGTCAGAAAATCAGCCGCGGTGGGATTTTTTAAGGTCAGATCAATATAGTCGTAAGCTTCCTGAATGTCTCGTTCAGCGGCATCAGTGACGTGAATATAGTAGCTCATCGGCGATTCCTCCGATTTCGCAGGTCAGCCATTACTTCATCAAGTGGACGCTCGCGTCCGGCGGCAACATCGTCCAGACCTTCCTGGAGCTTGGAATAAAGCTCAAAGCGTCCTGCCAGCTCTTCGTAGGTCTCAATGCTCATCACGGCCAGATCGCCCTTGCCGTTTTTGGTGATGAACACCGGCTCTGCGTAGGTGTGGCAGAAGGTAGAGATATCATTGTAGTTGTTGCGCAGGTCTGCGCTGGAACGAATCTTCGGCATGAAAATACACCTCGCTTTCATAACAAAATTATACCTGAATTTTTTTATATTCGCAAGAGGGAACTGAGGGAAAAGGAGACATTTTATGAAAGACATCCGCGAACTGTTGCAGACCCGCCCCCTGCTTTTTGATGGTGCCATGGGTACTTATTATAAGGCGGCTCCCGGGGTGGAGTGCGAGCAGGCCAACCTGACCGACCCGGCGGGGGTGCTGGCTGTCCACCGGGAGTATCTGGCGGCAGGGGCTGATGCCGTCAAGACGAATACCTTCAGCCTGCCCCGGTTGGCGGCGGCACACGCGCCCGGCTGGGAACAGCTGGCGCAGGCAGGCTGGCAGCTGGCTGTGCAGGCCGCAAAGGAGACGGGTGCCGCCGTTTTTGCCGACCTCGGCCCGGCTCCGGATACCGAGGCGGTTCCGGCGGGGCAGGTATATACGGCTGTGGCAAAGCAGTTCGCGGCGCTGGGGGCCAGGAATTTCCTGTTCGAGACCCTGAGCTCCGATGCGGGCCTTCTGGATGCCGTGGGGGCCATCAAGGCGGAAGTGCCGGATGCCTTTGTGCTGGTGTCCTTTGCGGTCCTGCCCGACGGCTACACCCGGGAGGGCATGTACTGCAAAGACCTTGCCCGGCGGATGCAGGAAAGCGGCATCGTGGATGCCGTGGGCCTGAACTGCGTGTCGGCACCCGGTGCCATGCGCACACTGGCAAAGCAGCTGGGGGGCACGCTGCCCCTGTCGGTCATGCCCAACGCGGGTTATCCCGTTGTCACCCGGACGCAGGTGAAGTATCAGGGCAGGCCGGAGTACTTTGCAAGGGAGCTGGGCCGTCTGGCCGCCGAGGGCACGGTTCAGATCCTGGGCGGCTGCTGCGGCACCACCCCTGCCCACATTGCCGCCCTGCGGGCGGAGCTGGACCGCCTGCCCGTGGTGGAAAAAACGGCTCCGGCAGAAGAGTTTTCCACCGCGAAAGAACAGACTGTGGAAAATGAGGACGCTTTCCTGCGCAAGCTGAACGCAGGGGAAAAGGTCATTGCCATTGAGCTGGATTCGCCCCGCAATGCGGACCTGACCGGCTATCTGGAAGGGGCAAAAAAGCTGCAGGCGGCGGGCGCTGACCTGCTGACCATTGCCGACTGCCCCATTGCACAGGCCCGGATGGATTCCTCTCTGGTGGCCTGCCGGGTCCACCGGGAGCTGGGGCTGTGCACCCTGCCCCACATGACCTGCCGCGACCGCAACCTGAACGCCACCAAGGCCCTGCTGCTGGGCCTGTACGCCGAGGGCGTGCGGGAGGTGCTGGCCATCACCGGTGATCCCATCCCCACGGCAGAGCGGGACGAGGTGAAGAACGTTTACCAGTTCAACTCCCGCAAGCTGGCCCAGTACATCGTCTCGCTGGCAGGGGAAGGCCGGGAGATGCCCGGCCCCATGACCGTGTTCGGTGCCCTGAATCTGAACGCCCGCAACTTTGATGTGGAGCTGCGCCGGGCAAAGGAGAAGCTGGAAAACGGCATGAGCGGCTTTCTGACCCAGCCGGTGCTCTCGGCACAGGCGGTGGAAAACCTGAAAAAGTCCCGGGAGACGCTGGGGGCCGATGCAAAGATCCTGGCCGGTATCATGCCGGTGGTCAGCCAGCGCAACGCCATCTTCATGGAGAACGAGATCAACGGCATCCATGTGGAGGACTGGATCATTGAAAAGTTTGCCGGGCTCGACCGTGCCCAGGGCGAGGAGCTGGGTCTTGCCATCTCGCTGGAAATGGCAAAGGCCGCCCTGCCGTATGCGGACGGCCTCTACCTGATGACCCCCTTCAACCGGGTGGCCCTGATGGAGCGGCTGATCGGCAGATTGAAGCAGGAAGTTCTCGGAACATATTGACAAAACGCCAAAAAAACGTTATATTCTTTGTATAAATGCAACGAGAAAGAGTGTGCGCGGCAAACCGCCTTGCAGAGAGCCGGGGGCAGGTGAGAGCCCGGCAGGTAAGCGCCGCGCACTGTCGCTTTTGAGCAGGGGCGGTGAAGCCAGTAGCCGCCCTCGGAGCTGCCCCACGTTACCGGGGCATCAAGGGGCACGGGCTGTGTTTGCAGCCGGTGCAATTTGGGTGGTACCGCGGTATGTAGTTTACAGCCGTCCCATGGAACGTTCCGTGGGGCGGCTTTTTTCGTCCCACTCATCACATTTTTGGGAGGATACAATGAAAGAACTCGCAAAACAGTACGATCCCAGCCAGGTGGAAGACCGCATCTACCAGTTCTGGCAGGACGGCGGCTACTTCCACACGGAAGCGGACCCCGACAAGAAGCCTTACACCATCGTTATGCCCCCTCCGAACGTGACCGGCCAGCTCCACATGGGCCATGCGCTGGATAACACCATGCAGGATGTGCTCATCCGCACCAAGCGGATGCAGGGCTATGCCGCCCTGTGGGTGCCCGGCACCGACCACGCATCCATCGCCACTGAGGCCAAGGTCGTGGAGGCCATGCGTGCCGAGGGCCTGACCAAGGAGATGGTGGGCCGCGACGGTTTCCTGGAGCGCGCCTGGGACTGGAAGACCAAGTACGGCAACCGCATCGTCAGCCAGCTGAAAAAGCTGGGCACCAGCTGTGACTGGCAGCGGGAGCGCTTTACCATGGACGAGGGCTGCTCGGATGCCGTCAAGGAAGTTTTCGTGCGCCTGTACGACAAGGGCCTGATCTACCGCGGCAACCGGATGGTCAACTGGTGCCCCCACTGCAACACCTCCATCTCGGATGCCGAGGTGGAGTACGAGGAAAAGGACGGCAATTTCTGGCACCTGCTCTACCCGGTCAAGGAGACCGGCGAGATGCTGGAGCTGGCAACCACCCGCCCCGAGACCATGCTGGGTGATACCGCTGTTGCCATCAACGGCGAGGATCCCCGCTATGCCCACCTCCACGGCTGCCATGTTGTCCTGCCCCTGCTGAACAAGGAGATCCCCATCGTCTGCGACGAGCACGCTGATATGACCAAGGGCACCGGTGTCGTCAAGATCACCCCCGCCCACGACCCCAACGACTTTGAAGTGGGTCTGCGCCATGATCTGCCCATCGTCCGGGTGTTTACCTACGACGGCCACATGACCGGTGCTGCCGATAAGGCCGCTGCCGATGCACTGTTTGCCGCAGGCAAGAACACCGTGAACGAGCCCGAGGTGCTGGACTGCGGCAAGTACGCCGGCATGACCACCCTCGAGGCCCGCAAGGCCATTCTGGCAGACCTGAAGGAGGGCGGCTTCCTGAAGGAGATCGAGCCCCTGAAGCACGAGGTCGGCACCTGCTACCGCTGCCACTCCACCATCGAGCCCATGGTGTCCAAGCAGTGGTTCGTCAAGATGGAGCCTCTGGCCAAACCCGCCATCGAGAGCGTGGAGAAGGGCGACATCAAGTTCGTGCCGGAGCGCTTCACCAAGAACTATATGAACTGGATGAAGAACACCCGCGACTGGTGCATCAGCCGCCAGCTGTGGTGGGGCCACCAGATCCCGGCCTGGTACTGCGACGACTGCGGCGAGACTGTGGTCGCTAAGAGCGCACCCTGCACCTGCCCCAAGTGCGGCGGCACCAAGCTCACCCAGGACCCCGATACCCTCGACACCTGGTTCTCTTCCGCTCTGTGGCCCTTCAGCACTCTGGGCTGGCCCAATGAGGAGAGCGAAGACCTCAAGTATTTCTATCCCACCAACACCCTCGTCACCGGCTACGACATCATCGGCTTCTGGGTCAGCCGCATGATCTTCTCCGGTCTGGCTTACACCGGCAAGGCTCCCTTCGACACCGTCTGCATCCACGGCATCGTCCGCGACAGCCAGGGCCGCAAGATGTCCAAGAGCCTCGGCAACGGCATCGACCCGCTGGAAGTCATCGCCCAGTACGGCGCTGACGCCCTGCGCTTCATGCTGGTGGACGGCTCTACCCCGGGCAATGACATGCGCTACAGCGAAAAGAAGGTGGAGGCTGCCCGCAACTTTGCCAATAAGCTGTGGAACGCCACCCGTTTTGTCCTGATGAACCTGCCCGAGGACTTCCAGCCCGGCCTGCCCGAGGAGAGCAAGCTGGACATGAGCGACAAGTGGGTGCTGACCAAGCTGAATCAGGTGGCCGGTGCCATGACCGACAACCTCGACCACTTCGAGATGGGTCTGGCCGCTGCCAAGATCAACAGCTTCATCTGGGATGTCTACTGCGACTGGTTCATCGAGATCGCAAAGCCCCGCCTGAA
>ENA-UERS01000706-UERS01000706.1-human-gut-metagenome-genome-assembly--contig:-NODE-706-length-13113-cov-635.604633_pt1 | contig 13113 bp, 13 predicted proteins | sample MGYA00242991_ERZ507992 | MGnify/ENA primary metagenome ERZ507992 (study PRJEB26167, sample SAMN06115535) | human gut metagenome | host: Homo sapiens | place: China:Chongqing | collected 2015-10-24...
GGCTGGGAGCCCGATATGAAATGCACCACAACACGCTGAGCAACCAGTATGAAGTGCGCGCCATCAACACCGGAGAGAAACTCTATCTCGACTGGACCGAAGTGGATACCCGGGTGAGCAATTCCCTGTTCGTGAAGATGGAACTGGAGAACATCTGTACCACTCAGAAAAAGCTGGATACGGTGATAAGAAGTAACTTCAGTCCCGAATTCAACCCCATGGAGGAATATCTGAAGAGTCTGCCGAAATGGGACGGAAAGACTGACTATATCGCAGAATTAACCCATCGGGTAACCGTGATGCAGACAGGCGGTTACCGCCATACGGAGGAGGATTTTGTCTATGCCTTCAAGAAATGGCTGGTCAACATGGTGGTTTGCTGGGTTCGGCCCGATGTCACCAACCAGTCTATCATGGTTTTCGTAGGCAAGGGCGGCATCTTCAAGACCACGTTTTTCGACCATCTTCTGCCGCCCCATCTACGCAAGTATTTCGCCAACGATTCTACGGGCGACTACAAGAACAAGGATTTCCTGCAGATGTGTGCCAGCAAGGCGATAGTGTGTCTCGATGAGTTCAGTTGTCTGCGCGGCAAGAACCTGGATTCCTTCAAGAGCAACATCACGAAGCGCAACATCAGCATGCGAATCCCTTATGCCGAGTGGGACTGCATTCTGCAGAACAATGCGGGGTTCTGTGCCACGAGCAATGAGGTTCATATCATCGATGATGACGAGAACCGCCGTTTCCTCATCTGGCGCATCGAGAAGATCAAGAGTCCCATCGACTTCCCCTTCAATTACGAGGGCATCTACTCCCAGGCTGTGGCACTGGCTCAGGAGGTGATAGAGAAGCGCCGGAGGGGTGAGCCCTGCGACTGGGTTTACTGGTTTACGAAGGAGGAGAACGAGGAGATACAGCGCCACAATCTTTATTTCCGTGTAAACAACTATATAGCCGAGCGCATCAACAAGTTCTACCGTGTTCCTGATGCCGATACACCGTCCGAGTTCTGCAAGTTTGTTACGGCGAGTGATGTGATGGAGCGCATCTGCACGAACCCCGCCTTCCGCCAGTCGATGTCGAACAAGGATATTTCGATGTTCATGGAGGCGCTGGGATTCAAGAAGATTCACCGCAAGACGGGCAACGGCTGGAAGGTGATAGAAATGCGTCCTGACGAGATAGAGAACAACCAGAAGATGGATGGCAGCGAGAATATTCCGCCCGGAGATCTCCCATTTTAGGAAATTCTGCTTCGGAGATATTTTTTTATCTTTCGGAGATATTTCCGTATCTTTCGGAGGGATTTTCTTATGATTCGGAGAGATTTTATTCTACCAGGCAGAAGAAAGAAGCAACTGACAAAAACAGACTAAAAAGAACAAATTATGATAGAAGACAGAAGTTACGGGAAGGCGGAGCTCGCCATGCTCTACTTTCCCACCGCTACCCCCAGGGTAGCGCTCAACCGGCTGGTGAGATGGATCAACCGGTGTCCCGAGCTCAAGCAGAGCCTCTGTTCGGGCTACGCCGGCAAGTTTTCCCACTTCTACACCCGGCAACAAGTAGCAGAAATCATCGAATTTCTGGATGAACCATAAAAAAACACCCTGGAAGGGAATGCATACAACACGCTATGCATATCCCTTCCAGGGTGAGTTTAATGAATATATACCTTTCCGACACAAGCATATAGTGTTTTCATTTGTAAAATGATGTAATCCAAAGCAATAAACTTTATCAATCTTCGTTCTTTTTATTATAACACCAAAATAAGAACATATGTATGTATCATCAAGACAAGGATATAAACCTCCTGTAAAATCAACAGGAAGAGGTGAAAAAGGATTTGAACTTGGAACAGAAATCCTAAAGCAAGGAGCTAATTTAAAATTATCTGGAGCCGAAAGGATTACAGATATGATAATTGAAAAGAAACAAGAAGAAGTCAAAAACGATAGTACTATTTGCAAAAAGTAATAATTATGAACGATATTTATTTTTGGGGAATATTAGCGTCTATAACAGGAATTGCAATAATGATTTCTGTTATTAAGCACAAAAAGTCGGTAAGTGCCATAAAAAATGGCACTTACTTGATTTTTTCAATTTTGATGATATGCTTAGGAATAACAACCATCTTATTTAAAAGATATGATAGTATTTGTGCAATATCCATTGGTATTACATTCCTAAATATCACATACAAAGACAGGCGTAATTTCCCACCGAGTTTTACAACAGCCTATATTAGTTATCTTAAAGGATATGTTGTTGGTTTTATGTCTATAATGTATGGTTTGTTTAGAATTTTTGAATAAATAATCAAGTAATATGTCACGACTTATAAAAAACGTGAGTAGCAAAATTGCTATCAACGTTTTTTATAAGTCGCATTTTTTTACTTTTTTCAACACATAAAATTTTGCAGTCTCATCCTCTGGCTCATTACCAACAGAGTCTGTTAATACAATAAAGCTGGCTCTATTTCCCAAAACTGCCGTATATTCTTCAAGCTTATCGGCACACCTGCCTCCAGTGTAATGAGGCTGGCGAACGAGTGTCGTCACGAATGGTAGGAATAGGTAAGTCCATTCTCTTTTCCAAAAGCACATCGAAAGCCTTTTGGATGGAAAGCAACAACTGCTCGATGTCCTTGTTGGTCTCCACGGCTTCCTTGCTCTTGCCCTCCAATCGGCTGGCACGAGGATTCCAAAGCGATGGAGTGCAAGACAACTTGCAGGAGAACTGCGCCATAGTCCTGTTCACCGTGATGCGTCCCATGATGGGAGCTTTTCCGTTCTTGTCCATTCCGCTCTTTTTTAGGTAGAGCAACACCTTGAATTTTTCGATTTTCATAACGCTTACATTTTGAGTGTGCAAATATAATCATTTTGTAAGCGTTCCTTGATACGCAAAACATTGAGAATCAGCGCAATAAAATCCGTTGATGCACAAAGTTGCCTTTCCGCATTGTTACCTGCTTTGCATAGGTAACTGTGGCTCACGATTTAGTAACTGAACTACTTCAATATTCCTCACTCGCTTGCTTTATGGCGATTTGGCAACTTTGTGCAAATCTACTCATTCCCAACTGTTTACGTTCCAACCTCTCTTATTCTCCTTTGGCTGCTTTAGAGCTTTATGTTAAAGAAAATAACTCATCGTTTTGCGGGTCATAACTCATAGCTTTGTGATGAGATAGTCATAGTTTTAGGGGCAATGAATGTATGCATCTCGATACCGCTAAAAAATCGATTACAAATTACAATTTCAGTTATTACAGTTTTATTTTGACCCAATATCACGCTTTTAATATGTAAGTATAGAAAAGTATATATAAATATATAATTTATATATATTTATATATAAATATTTGTAGTAACAGATTGTTACTACCTTCAAACCCTTATACCCCCTCAGGAAAAAACTGTAATAACTGAAATTGTAATTACCGTAATACAAATAATCTTCAAAAATCCTTGGTTGTTTCAAAAACATTTCTACCTTTTATTGGTACAGTGACTCCCAATCATATACTATGTTGGTGGATTGTATTTTTCCTTGGGAGCTAGCAATTGTAACAAGGTTAGGTCTGCCATTACAACTTCCGTTTTAATTTTGTCAATGACTTCTCTGTCGTGTTTATTAAATCTTTCTGATTGAGCAAGAGCATGGGCGAGTGTTGCCTCTGCATTTCTTAGCATTTGTAAGAACCATAGAAGGTTGTTTGATACTTCTGTCATGTTACTAACCATTTTTAATTTTAAATTTCAATAAATATAGCCGCGAAGTTATAGAGAAAAGTTCATTTTTCCAAATGCCTTAAACTATATTATGTTATTCGCGCATATTTTAAAATTAGGTATAAGTGAGAATAAACGTCAGAATTATGCTTTTCATCATTTTATTCCCAAAAACTTTGGTGGTTTCAAAATAAAGTCGTATATTTGCGGTCGAAACGCAATGTTGCGGCTATGACCCATAAAATTATTAATGGTATGGCAAGATATATAGACCCACGTGTGGACTGGGCTTTCAAGCGTATTTTTGGGAGCGAGGACACTAAAGAGTGCTTGATAACATTCCTGAACGGATTGTTTGATGGAGAGTTGGTAATCAAGGATGTGACGTTTGGAAAAACGGAGAAACTTGGTTTGCGACCAGATGAGCGTGGTGTTATCTTTGATGTCTACTGCGTTACAGATAAAGGTAAGCATATCATTGTAGAGATGCAGAAGAAGGAGCAGGATTATTTTGCCGATAGAGCTTTGTATTACACTGCTCGTGCCATTGTAGAGCAAGGTATTAAAGGAGAGTGGGATTATCATTTAGCACCCGTCTACACCATTTGCTTTATGGATTTTAAGTCTGATAACCCAATGTTGGATGGATTCAGGACCGATTTAGTACTGACGGATTTGCGAACACGTCAGCGATTGTCGGACAGAATGAGAATAGTATATCTCCAGCTTCCCCTGTTCACAAAGCAGAGTGAGGAGTGTATGGATATATTTGATTGTTGGATTTATATTATTAAGAATATGAACATGTTTGAGCAAATGCCATTCCGAGAGAAATACCCAGTATTTCGCAAGCTAGCAGAGATTGGTGATCTCCGCAAACTTTCCCGTGAGGAACAGGAACTATACGATGAAGATATCAAGAATATGCGTGATATCTACGCCACAAGAATGTTTGATATACACAAGGAGAAAAAAGAGACGGCTCTTCGCCTCTTATGTATGGGCTTGACCTTGGAGCAAGTGGCTGCCGGCACTCAACTTCCTCTGGAAGAAGTGAGTAAACTAGCTAAGAGCCAAATCGATTAAGATGAAGAAATTATGAAAAAACATAGTATAAGTATATTTAAAATCACCCCCCCCATAAGTGGGGTGATAATAGCTATTGTAGCTATCTTCTCTATAGTTCTTGCCAGTTGTAGCAAGGACGAAATCCTTAGTGATACCCATCCCGAAGTCAACATCACAGCCCAGCAGGGCGATACCCCTGCCGTGAGCTACTATGCCATTACCGACTCCACAGGCATCGGCTTCACCTCCCAGGGCATAGCGTATACCAACCAAAACAATCACACCACCCAGTGGCTGCTTAGCTACGCAGAGATAGCCGAGCGACTGGAGCTCCATATCCAAGACTATTCCCAGATTCGCATTACCCGAGACCATATCCTGAGCAATGGCCTCTGGCGCTTCGCCGTGTCCTTTGATGCGCAAGCCGAAGTCGATTCTTACGCTATAGACGTAGACCCAGATATTGGCAAAATCATTTGGACGATTAGTACCACCGAAATGCCAGGTGGGGAGTTTACGCTGAGCATCACAGTCAATGTGAAGCATTGATGCCTCCTATTTGTATTCATACACACACAAGATATATAAGAAAAAAACAAATACTTTATGGCAACTACAGATATTAACATCAACCCTCGTACAGAGGAGTTGAAGACCGAGTTTAGCAACATGATTTGGAAGATGGCTACCAACCTGGTGCATGGAGGCAAGGTGAACCCTGTGCAGTTTATGGACTATACCCTGGGCGGTCTCTTCTACCGATTCATTTCCGAGAACATCACCGACTACTGCAACCAGCTGATGCGTGATGCTGGCGTGGAGAACGCCGACTATGCCCACATGAGCGATGAGACGGCAGAGAATGCCCGTGAGCAGATTATCAATGCCAAGGGTTTCTTTATCCTGCCATCGCAGCTCTTTATCAATGTGGCGAATGGGGCTAAGAACAATACTGAGCTCAACACCACGCTGAGTAATAACTTCCGTGCCATCGAAAATAGTGCCGTAGGAAAACCGAGCGAGAACGACGTGAAGGGACTCTTCAATAACTTCAATACCAACGACCAAGGTTTGGGTGCTACCGTTGCCGAGCGCAACGAGTTGCTTACTACACTCTTGGAGAGTATCCGAGACCTCAACTTTGACAAGTATATCGAGAGCGGCATCGACGTGTTCGGTCTTTGCTACGAGCACCTCATCAAGATGTACGCCCTCAATTCGGGTACCAAGGGAGGCGAGTTCTATACCCCTGGCGATGTAAGCTATCTCTTGGCGATGATTGCTGCGGCAGGACGCAAGAGTGTCAACAAGGTGTATGACCCTGCCTGTGGTTCAGGCTCTTTACTTTTGAACTTTATCCGTGTGGTGGGTGCCAAGAACGTAAAGGATGGTTTCTATGGTCAGGAAATCAACATGAAAACCTACAACCTCTGTCGTATGAACATGTTCTTGCACAATGTGAACTACGACCATTTCGACATTCAGAACGGCGATACCTTGAAGAATCCGCTGCATGAATGCGACGAGCCATTCGATGCCATCGTCTCCAACCCGCCATATTCCGTGCCTTGGGATGGTGATAGCGATGCCACGCTCATCAACGACCCTCGTTTTTCTCCTGCTGGCGTGCTCGCCCCAAGGAGCAAGGCAGACTTTGCCTTCACCATGCACATGCTCAGTTGGTTGAGTGCCGAAGGCACGGCTGCCATCGTAGAGTTCCCTGGCGTGTTGTATCGTAGCGGTGCGGAGCAGAAGATACGCAAGTACTTGGTAAGCAACAACTTTGTGGATACCATCATTCAGATGCCACAGAATCTTTTCTTTGGCACATCCATTGCCACTTGCCTCTTGATATTGAAGAAAAACAAGGCAGACAACCGAGTTTGTTTTATTGATGCCAGCAATGAGTTTATCCATGAAGGCAACAAGAATAAGCTTTCTGCCGAGAATATCTCCAAGATATATAATACCTACATGAATAAGGAAGAAATAGCTCACTTCTCTCATGTGGTTACCACAGCCGATATTGCCGAGGAGGATTACAACCTCTCTGTCTCTACCTACGTGGAGCAGGAGGATACTCGTGAGAAAATCGACATTACAGAGCTGAATACTCGTATCTCTGAGATTGTGGCGCGAGAAGAGCAGCTTAGAAAGGATATTGATGAGATAATATTGCAGTTGGAAGGAGGTGCAGCATGAAAAATCTTGAAACTTTGATTCAGGAGCTTTGTCCGAATGGAGTGGAGTTCGTGAAGTTGGGGGATGTTCTTGACTATGAACAACCAACGAAATACATTGTAAAATGTAAGGATTATCAGAATGAAGGTATGCCTGTTTTGACAGCAGGGCAAACTTTTATTCTTGGTTATACTGACGAAACAAATGGGATATTTGAGGCTTCTAAGGAAAATCCTGTTATCATTTTCGATGATTTCACTACATCCTTTCATTGGGTAGATTTTAACTTTAAAGTGAAAAGTTCTGCCATGAAAATGTTACGAGTTTTGAGTGAAAGAGAAGTCTCATTTAGGTTTGTATATTATGCCATGAAATGTATCAAATATCAAACCTTAGAGCACTCTCGCCAATGGATCTCCAAGTATTCGCAAATAGAAATCCCTCTTCCTCCTATAGAGGTGCAAACCGAGATAGTCCGCATCCTCGACAAGTTCACTTCGCTAGAAGCGGAACTAGAAGCGGAACTAGATTGTCGCAAGCGACAATACGAGTACTATCGTGACAAGCTGCTCTCATTCGACAATGTGGGGGGGCAAGAAGTAACGATAAGTAAAATTGGTGATATTGGAAGAATTTGTATGTGTAAGCGAATTATGAAGAATCAGACAAATTCAGAAAGTGGAATTCCATTTTACAAGATTGGAACTTTTGGTAAAGTTGCAGACGCTTATATATCCAATGACGTTTATGAGGAATACAAAAAGTTGTATTCATATCCGAAAAAGGGAGATATATTAATGTCTGCTTCAGGAACTATAGGCAGAACTGTAGTATTTAATGGCAAACCTTCATATTTTCAAGATTCAAATATTGTCTGGGTGGATAATGATGAGACTAAGGTTTTTAATTCTTATTTGAATTATTATTATCAGATAATTGAGTGGAAAACGCAAGGTGGAACTATAAAGAGATTATATAATAATCTTTTGGCAGGTGCTACTATAAAATATCCTTCCTTGGAAGAGCAGCATCGCATCGTCTCCATCCTTGACCGCTTCGAGTCCCTGACCACTTCCCTCCAGTCTGGTCTCCCTGCCGAAATTGCGGCACGCCGCCAGCAGTATGAGCACTACAGAGACAAGCTGCTTACCTTCAAGCGTAAGGGCGCAGCCTAATTAAACATTTAACACTTAACATTCAACATTGCAAATGAAAATGCAAAACGACATAGTTTCAGAGAACCCCCAGAGCACGGTGGTAGCCCAATACGAGCGTACCACCCCTCGTGCCGAGGCTTACCAAAGCGAGGCAGAGCTGGAGCAGGGAATGATAGCCCAGCTACAGCGACAGGGCTACGAGTATGCCCATATCCACCACGAGGACGAGCTGATACAGAATCTTCGTCAACAACTCGAGAAACTCAACGACTTCCACTTTTCCGACAACGAGTGGGAGCGTTTCTTCAAGGCGGAAATCGCCAACGAGGGCAAGGGTATTGTTGATAAGGCAGAGACCATACAGCGTGACAACATCAAGGCTTTCACCCTCGACGATGGCACGCAGAAAAACATCTACCTCATCGACCAGCAAGACCCTCACCACAACTACACCCAGGTAATCAATCAATACGAGGTTAGCGACGGCAAGCGACCAAACCGCTATGACGTGACCATCCTCGTGAACGGTCTGCCCTTGGTTCACATCGAACTGAAACGCCGAGGCGTGAGCCTGAAGGAAGCCTTCAACCAGATAAACCGCTACGGCAGGGAATCGTTCTGGGCAGGGTGCTCGCTATATGAGTACGTACAAATCTTCGTCATCAGCAACGGCACGGAGACCAAGTACTATAGCAACACTACCCGAGACAGTCATATCCGGGAACAAGCCAAGCAGGGCAAGAAGCCACGGCAGAAGACCTGCAACTCGTTTGAGTTTACCAGCTACTGGGCAGATGCCAAGAACAAGGTGCTCGGCGATTTGGAGGACTTCACGGCTACCTTCCTTACCCGCCACTCCCTGCTGAACATCCTTACCAAGTTTTGTGTCTTCACCGACCAAAAGATTCTGATGGTGATGCGCCCATACCAGATAGCAGCCACCGAAAAACTGCTCAACCAGATAGAGATAGCCCACAACGCCAAGCTCTACGGCACACGAGACGCTGGCGGCTACGTATGGCACACCACAGGCTCGGGTAAGACCCTCACCTCCTTCAAGGCGGCACAGCTCGCTTCCAAACTGCCCTACATAGAAAAGGTATTGTTTGTGGTGGATAGAAAAGACCTCGACTACCAGACGATGAAGGAGTACGACCGATTCCAGAAGGGCGCTGCCAACGGCAACACCTCGACCAAGGAGCTGGAAAAGCAACTGAACAACAGCAAGAGCCGCATCATCATCACCACCATACAGAAGCTCGCCAATTTCATCAAGAAGAACCCCGATCACGACATCTACCGCAAGGAGGTGGTCATGATATTCGATGAGTGCCACCGCTCGCAGTTTGGCGACATGCACACCGCCATCACCAAGCGATTCAAGAAATACTACCTCTTCGGCTTCACCGGAACGCCAATCTTCGTGGAGAATATCTCCGCTTCGAGCAAGGGTACGCTGAAAACCACCGAAGACGTGTTTGGCAAGCGTCTGCACGCTTACACTATTGTGGATGCCATCAGAGACCACAACGTTTTGAAGTTCCGTGTGGCATACATCTCTACCATGAAGGAGAAGGAGAACGTGAAGGACGACCAGGTTTGGGGTATCGAGGAAGAGGAGGCGCTGAAGGACGACCGCCGCATCACTAATGTGTCACAATACATCTTGGACCACTTCGACCAGCAGACCAAGCGTGCCAGCAGCTATACCTTCAGCAGGCTCATCAATATAGAGGAAGTGGTGACCGACAAGAAGAAAAAGGTGGAAGAAGAGCGACAGAAGACACGACTCAGCGGATTCAACAGCATCTTAGCCGTGCAGAGCATCGACTTTGCCAAGCTCTACTACAACAAACTGAAAGAGCTACAGGCAGAGCAGCCCGAGAACAAGCGCCTCAAGATAGCCACCATCTTCAGCTATGCACCCAACGAGGAAGTAGCCGACGGCGAGGAAGATGAGGACAACGACTCCACCGACGGACTCGACCAGAGCAGCCGAGACTTTCTGGAGGCAGCCATCAAGGACTACAACCTGATGTTCAACACCGCCTATGATACCTCTTCGGAAAAGTTCCCCAACTATTACAAGGACGTGTCGCAGCGCATGAAGAACCGGGAGATAGATCTGCTGATAGTGGTCAACATGTTCCTGACAGGATTCGATGCCACCACGCTCAACACGCTGTGGGTGGATAAGAACCTGCGCTACCACGGATTACTGCAAGCCTACAGCCGCACCAACCGCATCCTGAACTCGGTAAAGACCTACGGCAACATCGTATGCTTCCGCAACCTGGAGGATGCCACCAACAAGTGCCTCGCCCTCTTCGGCGACCCTACCGCCAAGGGCGTGAGCATCCTGCGCCCATTCGAAGACTACTTCGATGGCTACGAAGAGGTGACGGAAGACGAGAACGGCGAGGAGAGACAGGAACACGTAAAAGGCTATACCGAATATCTCGAAGAGCTGAGAGAGTTGGCACAGCCAGACGAGATGCCGCTTACCGATGCGGACAAGAAGCGATTCATCAAGCTCTTCGGCGGCATCCTGAAGATAAGAAACCTGCTTACCAGTTTCGACCAGTTTGCCGAGCAAGACCCCCTCAGCGAGCGAGACCTGCAGGACTATACGAGCATCTACCTCTCGCTGAGAGACTGGGCAAAGGAGAACGCAGAGAGCGGCGACAAGACCAACATCAACGACGACATCGAGTTTGAGATGGAGCTGGTGAAGCAAGTGGAGGTGAACATCGACTACATCCTCTTCCTCGTGCAGCAGATGCAGGGCGACCGTGCCGACATCGCCGAGCTGACTATCCAAATCAACAAGGCAATCGACTCCAGCCCAGACTTGCGAGACAAGAAAGACCTCATCAACCGATTCATCGAGAATCTGACTCCGGATAGCGAGGTTACCGACAAATGGAAGGAATACGTGGACGCAGAGAAGCGCAAGGAGTTTGAGCGCATCGTGAGCGAGGAGCACCTGAAGGAAGGCCCCGCCAAGGAGTTCATAGAGACCGCCTGGGAGCGAGGTTACGTGCCAGAGGGTGGTTTGGAGTTGAACGCCATCATGCCACCTATCAATCCATTCGACCCGAACGCCAACCGAGAGGGCAAGCTGCAAAAGGTACTTGGTAAGATCAAAGGCTTCTTCGGCAAGTTCTTCGAGATAGCAGGAGGAGAATTCTAGAAAGATAAACAACTAACAATAAATAACAAAAACAAACAGAACGCAAGCTCTGCCCAGCAGAATACTGCGCTCTCGCTGGGAGGGGCTTGTGTGTTGTTTGATAACCCATAGTATAATGAAGAAGAGTATAGATGAACTAAGTGATGAAGAATTCGTACAGCAACTTATAGCAAAACTGGAGAATCTGAAAGCCGAAGCAGATTTTGTATACAGCCCACCTCCTTTACCTGGAAAAGAAGAAAGATATTATGAAAGTTATATATCCTGGGCTGAGAATTTTATTGATTATTGTGATAGCTGCATGGTGTGCGATGCACCTCAACTTTCTCCAGAAACAGTAGAAGAACAGAAACATGATATACAATATCATCTACATAAGTTGATAGATGAGGTAATGAATGTGAATGATTATGATAGTGTTTTGGCGATTAGAACGCTCTTAGAGCATTTTAATCGTATGGATGAGCATATCATAGAAGAAGAATTGTCAAGAGTAGATGAACATCTATATTCACTTGATGAATACAGGAAATTCAAACAGGCGAAACTTCTAGATACAAAGAAAGTGACCGACGATCTGTTTGCTCATGCCATAGACCTTCTTATGTTGGAAATAGATAATAATGGTCGCTATATCTTTGAGAGTAAGTCTCATTGGATAGCCGTGTTTAGGGTGGCTGCTGATATGCATTTGATAGGTGATAATGACTATCAGGGGTTTGATAATTGGATTCATCGCATTCACCCTAAGCACCTCAGAATAGATTTCACGTCTAAAACCCTAAAGCCAATGACTACACACTGCTATTTTCAACCATTCGACAAATGGAAATTTCAGCCATTGAAGAATGAAACGAAACGTCCTTATGACAAGATGGTGACTGTAGTTGTTAGGCTTAAGAAACTGCTAGAATAGGTAAAAATACAAGAAAGTAGCGCTAAATTTTAACCTGAAAAATAACCTTATAACCTATAAAATAACCCAATGGTTATTAGCTTGGTAGCTTCCAAAATAAGCCTTATCTTTGCACCCGTAATCAGGCAAGTAAAGTCTGGTTGCGGGCGTTTTTTGTTTATAGGAATCCGGTACCGTTCCTGAAACTGAAATCTGGCGAATAACTCGCAGTCCAACTCATAAACATTATATATAAATATGGCAGGAAAAGCTTATGTATTTTATCATCCGCAGTATGGCGGATTGAGAGTGGTGAACAACGAAGAAGGATTGTTCTTTTGCATCGAGGACCTGGTTGCTATCACAGATATTGGCAGAGATAAACTGTTCCCAGTATTAGCCGACACGGAGGGGAAAGTGGTAAAAATGTGTGTGGAAACGGAAACAAAAAAGGTTCCGAAGGCTTTTAAACAACGTTTGTTTTTTGGTGAATTCTTTGGCAATGCTGACAAGGTGGAACGAAAAGGTAGAATAGCTTGGAGAAGTATGATATTCGTTGACTCTCAGGTGGTGAGAGACATGACGGTAGGCAGTTCGAAAGATCCTGAGCGTAAGTTGTTTTACAAGTGGGTCAAGGATTTTATCCAGCCTGTGATGGAGGACAAGCACAGATGTTGGCGTTATGAATGCGTTATGATGAAAAGAGTCTGTTATGACCCTCTGGAAAATCCGATGGACATCCGATATGCTGCCGACGGCCTGTATATCAACGATATGAGAATCAACTGACATTATTAAACTTTTAAACAAGTTGTTACGATTATGAAACAAGCAACAAAGAAGCAGCTCCTCAACGCCCAGAAGGTGGAC
>ENA-UERS01000709-UERS01000709.1-human-gut-metagenome-genome-assembly--contig:-NODE-709-length-13060-cov-71.293692_pt1 | contig 13060 bp, 8 predicted proteins | sample MGYA00242991_ERZ507992 | MGnify/ENA primary metagenome ERZ507992 (study PRJEB26167, sample SAMN06115535) | human gut metagenome | host: Homo sapiens | place: China:Chongqing | collected 2015-10-24...
TATCGAAGCAAAATGATGCAGCAGGCCAGACTGAATGCCAGCCCCAACAGATTAATCAGTGTGTACGTCCGTGCACGAAGCAGGAAACGTAATGCATAGCGTAGTGTGTTCATATAAATTTGTCTTTTTTATTATTCACTTTTCATTACTTCACTCGGGTTGATGCGGGAGGCCCTGTTCATCTGCCAGTACAGCGTGAGGACTGACAATACCATTACCACCAGGAAGGGTATCAGAAACAAGCCGACAGTGACTGGAGCTTTTTCCACAAAAGTGGCAGTGTAATGCTGAATCATCAGCCAAGCCACAGGAGCCGCTACCACAAAAGCAAGCAACTGAACCAAAAGATACCTGCGTACCAACAAAAGGTACAAATCGCGGCGTGTAGCTCCATTTACTTTCCGAATGGCAATTTCCCGATAACGGCGACGAATCTCAAATAAGGAAATGCCCAACAAGCCCAAGCAGGAAACCCAAATAGCCATATACGAGAACAAGGTATAAATATCGGACGTCCGTTCGTCGTCCTTATACATTTCTGCCACTTTATCATCCATCCACTGATAAGTAAAATCATCCGTGTGATACACTTCCTGCTCTATCTTTTTCAAGTATGGCACAAGCTCTTTCTCTCTGCCGGGTACCGCTTTTATCAATGCAGCCCCCAATGAATTGGAGGAAATGACCAGCAGCATCGGAGGAACACCATCGGTAAGTCGTTGCGGGAAGAAATCTTTTACCACCGCATTTACCTGCATCATGGACGTGCCGTATTCCACCACCTTTCCTTGCACCATGGCAATCCATAATGGCGAAACACTCCGCACAGCCGCTTTTTCCAAGGTATCATACCCCAAAGTCTTCATGGCAGTCTCATTCAAAGCAATCTGATAATGCTCATACGAATCAATTTCACCTATCTGTCCTTCCTTCACTTTCAATCCTAACATCTTCATGAAATCCGTTGAAGTAAACATAACGTACAAAGGAAACTTCTCTCCTTTGTCATTGATTATATCTGTAAAATAACCACGCAGGAAGTCCCGGGAAGAAGTCATCCAACTTTCTATGAAAGGACACTCATCCAGTTTCTTATTAATGGCCTCCCGGCATGCCCATTGCCTTTGCTGTTGCTCGGATGTAAGACTTTCGTAAGCACTATAGCTATTCTCCCGATACAAATCGGCAGACAAAATTCCCTGTGTAGTATAACCATGAGAAGTATGCATCAGAAAATCAAAGTGGTGCTGGAAGTAGAAGGCAAGTATCATCAGCAACATGGTAATGGCATACTGTATAAACAGAAAGACCTGACGATAGACCGACTTGCTCTTTCCGGCCTGATAGAAGCGCATGCAACTGACTGGATTCTTCAGTCCGTAGCGTACATAAAAAACGAAAGAGGCCAACAAAGGTAGCACAACCAGCAGACTCCCCGTCAGTACCCAGTCAAAAAAGGTGCCCGGCACAGATTCTCCAAACAGGTGGGTGATATAACGGGAAGAAAGTTCTATGATTCCCCAAGCCAACAAGATTGCCCCAGCCATCATCAGCAGATTCTCCAGGTACATCTCGACAAAGAGCCTGCCACGGGAAATGCCAAACACTTTCTTCAGACCGTACATCCTTGTACGCTTCAGCATGGTGACGGAATACAAATTGACGAAACTCAAAATGCCTATTAAAAACAAGAAGATGTCCACACCCAACAAAATATACACATAATTTCGGTTGCCAAACTGAAAGATACGATTGTATTTGTCGGCTATGGAAGATTCGAAATAAAAATCTTTCCAACCTATGTATCTATACCGGCACAACGCACGCTCATCATAAGGATACTTCCGATACACATTTGTTTGCTTGTTTACTTCCTCCAAGTTCAGATGCGGATCCACTCTCATCAATTCGATATTCAGCTTGCCCCAGTTAGGCTTCAGTTGACGCGACACCAACAAATCAAAGTTCCATGTAGTCTTGCAGACCGGTTCTTTCAACACTCCTATCACCGTCAGCGTCCACTTACCGTACATCAGTTTTTTCCCGATGGGCGATTCCTTTCCAAAAAGCCTGCGGGCATACTTCTCGGTCAGAATCACCACATCCGGACGAGACAGAGCCAGAATTCCTTCTACCACCTGATAGGAAAAGAAATGAAAGAATGTGGAATCTACTGCAAACAAATCCGACTGGAAAGCCCGGTCACCGGAAAAAATGGAGGCGTTCTCCTCCTCCACTACCCGGCACTGTTCGCGTATCCATTTCCGGTCAAGTGCAAATACTCCGTCACTCTCCCGCACCGGATTCTCCCCTGGATATACCGTCCCCTCAATGTCCCGAAGCGGCACCACAATGGTTGACAGATCCTGTCCATGCGCATCGACCGTCAGTTCCCGATGGATGTATCGGAGCAAAATGATGCAGCAGGCCAGACTGAATGCCAGCCCCAACAGATTAATCAGTGTGTACGTCCGTGCACGGAGCAGGAAACGTAATGCATAGCGTAGTGTGTTCATATTGTTTTCTTTTCTTATTTCTATATCATTCACTCTTTATCACCTCTGCCGGATTCTCATTTGCTGTTTTCCAAATGCGATGCCCGATACAAGCCGCCACGCAAAGGGCAACGCCGACAAAAATCAGCAGAAATGGAAGGAATCCGATTTCCACCTGACGGTTATAATGCTCTATCCAACGTCTCATCACCCACCAGGCAGCTGGAAAGGCTATCAACGAAGAAACGACCAGCAGCAAAGCATATTCTCTGAAAAACAGCGTAAGGATATTCCTCACCGTAGCTCCGTTTACCTTACGGATAGCTATCTCCTTGCGGCGCCGCTCGCATGCCAGTGTCACCAGCGAGTAGATACCGAATATCGAAATGAAGATACACACCAGCGATGAGAACCCAAGCAATGACGACAAAGCATCTTCCGACTTCAGATAATCGTTGTAACGTTCTTCTTCACTATAGAGAAAGAGCTTACGGTCGGGCAGCTCGGCACGCTGCATCTCTTCAATGCGACGGCGACATTCGTCCCACGTTCCCGGACGGTATTTGAAGAGTACGAAGCAACGGGCGTGCATCCACTTCATCTGGTCAGTGTTGACAAATACAGTGTTAGGCAGCTCAGCGGTAGGCGACTTGTAGGCACAGTCTTTCACTACGCCGATAACGGTCATAGGCTTCTGTTCGCGGTTGACGAAGAACAGTTGCTTGCCTACAGCTTTTTCGGGATTCCAGCCCATACGACGGGCTGTGCTCTCCATGATGTTCACCTGACAGTATTCCGACTTGGCCGATACCCATTCACCAGACAGCAGCTGCATGTCGTAAAAGCGGAAGAACTCTTCACCCGCCAGCACTTCGTCGAAGGTCAGGGGATGCTCCAGCCGGCCTTCCATGCCTGTATATCCATCTATCAGGAACGACGAATAAGCCCCTTCGCCCAGCAGCGGCCAATAAGCTGGGCGTATCACTTCCGTCACCATCGGCAAGGCCTTGATTTTCTCGGCCCATACGTTCATGTCCACATTCATCCAAATGCTGACGGCTGCCCGCCCGCGATAGTCCATGCCTGTATCCACATTCCGCAAATGGTGCAGTTGCAGCTGCATGGCCACCGTACAGAAGATGAAAGCCATACAGACTGTCAGCTGAAGAATGACACTTCCCTTCCGCCAAGCGATACCCGAAAGCGCATTGCCCGTATGCACATTTCCATGCAATGACCGCTTTTGAAACAGCCATACCCACAGCACTACGATAGCCATCATGACTACCGATACCGACAGAATGTAGAACAAGATTGAACGGTAGTTCGAAAAGTCGGCATCCTGAATCAGAGAATATCGGAGGAAAATCGGCATCAGCAACTCTACCAATACCATCCCCACGACCAAGGCCGCCAGGACTGTCAGCAGAAAATCAGTACAAAGCAAAGTAACCAACGAACGCAGTCCTGCCCCACAAACCTGCCGCAACACCATTTCTCTTTTGCGCGTACGGAAACGGTCAATGTAGATTGTCAGGTAATTGATAAAAGCACAAACGATAATAAGTCCACCTACAGCAGCAAACCAGGTGATATAACGGAACTGCACCGTCTGGTTGTTTTTAAGGATGAAACCTTCCGTGGCACGAAGACCCGTCAGCGGCTCCAAGTAGAAACGTGTCAGTCCCGTGTTCTCCTGATACCTGCTTTTGGTCAGTTCTTCGGGGAAGTGGGCATTCATCTTCTCCAGCAATCGGGAGACATCCGTACCTGGCTTCACTTTGACAAGTGTCCGGTAGGTGTAATCGTCCCAGCCTGTCCGTCCGCTTCCGTTACCCAGGAAGGCGTACGGGAAATTGGTGTGCACTCCCCAGTCGCTCACTACAGCGCCAATGGTATATTCCTTGTTCCAGTTGGCATTGGTCACGGTCTGGCCAATCACATCCGTAGTGCCAAACAGCTGTTTTGCGGCCTTCTCCGTAATAGCAATACGGTTATCTGTGGTGCCGGCACGAAGAAAACTTTCATCCCCCTCCAAAGCACGGATGTCCAGCATACGCAAAGCGGTAGTATCGGGCAGAAGCATGGGCAACTCCAGCATCCGGTTGTCTTTCAGCACAAAAAAAGTTTCTGCCTCAAACAAACAGTAATCTTCAATTTCCGAGTAATGTTCCTTCAGGTAACGTCCCAAGGCATAAGGCGTGAAGCTCGCGGAAGACCCGCCGAAACTATCGTCATTCACTCCAACCAGATATAAACGGTCTGCATCACGATGAAACGTATCGTACGTCATCTCATAATGTATCCAGAAGGCAGAAAGGGCAAAACATGCCAAGCCCACGGCCAGTCCTAAAATACTGACCACACTCTGCATACGGTATTTCAGCAAGTTACGCCAGGCTATTTTCAGGTAATGTACAATCATATCTTTTCACTCATTCGTGTCAACAATTATAAAATCAGGTATTTTTAATACCACATTATATCGCCTTCAATTTCCAATCAAAGATTGAATCGGTTTCAGAAACCTTCTCCTTATTCTCCACCTTCATGAGAAATTCCAACGCATGGTTATGTCCTTGGGCGGACGCCTGTTGGAACAAATGTTTTGCCTTGGCATAATCCTTCTCAACACCTTTTCCGAAATAGTACATCAATCCCAAATTGAACTGCGCTGCGGGAGAATTCAGTTCAGCCGCTCTTGAAAGAAGTTCAGCTCCTTTCGATAAATCTTTGGGGTATCCATGTCCTTCTATATGAAACACAGCCAGATTAAACAAGGCGGAGACATTGTCTCTTGAAGCAGATTTTTCAAACCAGTATATAGCATCGCCCGCACTGGTTGAAGTTCCGTAACCGAATGTGTACATATCATAGCATCAGTATTATCATGTGCCGCAGCCTTTTTATATAGCTTGAATGCTTCCGAATAGCTCTTGGTGACTCCCCAGCCATGCCTGTAAAGACTGCCCAATCCCACTTGCGCTTGAGAGTGTCCTTGCAAAGCAGCCAGACTGAGATATTTTTTAGCTTTAGAATAGTCGATGTCTGTTCCTATGCCATAAGCATACATATAGCCCAGATTGTTCTGAGAATCTGCATTGCCGTTATCTGCCGATTCCAGGAATAACTTCATGGCCTTTTTGTAATTCCTTACCCCTGTCTTACCCTGATAATATATATCGCCCAAAATAAACTGGCAACGTTTTGCTGTGTCTATTTTCGCCAGTTTTGAGTACAGAGTCGCAGCCTCCTCGTATCTTTTCTGTCTGTACAAACTATCTGCCTGCATATAAAGCGTCTGGACATCGCCCAAAAACCAGGTATATATAGTATTACGGTTTTTAAGCCCCAGTACAATCATTGCCAATAAAAGACAGATTCCCAAAGCAATAGTTATGTGTTTTATTTTCCCTTTCATAAATCAATAATTATATTCGACTATAGGATACTCCGGAGAGTCACTGTTTCCAATATTCACTATTAATTTCCCAACTTTCTGTAATTCTTCACTTTAAGCGTTCTCAGTACTTCCTTTGCAGTACTCCAGTACTTCCCTGAAAGTACTACAGTACTTCTTAGGCAGTACTCCGGTACTTTCGGGGAAGTACTGGAAGCAGGTGAAAGCATCTGGTTCATTCACTTAAACACCAGCTCTTCCGCGTCGCCAAAGTTATCATATCCTGTGGTAATCACCCAATCGCCGGGCTGCAAACCTTCGGTTATTTCGTATTGCAGGGGGTTCTGACGCCCGATTACCACCGGAACCCTTCTCGCCCGGGTCTTGTCGGCATTGAGTTTGTAAATCCACTGTCCGCCGGTCTGCGAATAGAAATTACCGCGCGGAATTACCAAGGCTTGTTCCGGTTGCCCTAACTCAATCTGTACCCGGAAGCTTTTTCCCAGACGGACGTTTTCAGGCATTTCTCCCGTAAAGACTAAGTCCACATCAAAGGTGCGGTCTTTCACCTCCGGCACCACCTTGCTGACTTTCAAGGCATAGCGTTTTCCCTGATAAGTTACGGATGCCGGCAGGCCTACCGTCACCCGGTCTACGTAGTATTCGCTCAGGGAAGCATGTACCTTGAACTGCGACATCACTTTCACTTCCGCCAGATTCTCTCCGGCTGCCACCTGCTGGCCTAATGTGACCTTCACAAAACTGAGCTGCCCATCGGTCGGTGCACGTACCACCAGCTCTTCCATACGCTGCAAAGAACGCTCCAGCTTCTTCTGTTCCCGTTCCCGGTCGTTTCGCAACAGCTCTCTGCGAATGACCGTCATGGCCGAATCGCTCTGCAGGCTCTGCATCTTCAGCTGGGTAGAAGCCGTTTTATAGCGGTACTCATCTTCCGACACTTCCAGCTGCGCCTTGCTGCGGATGCCCATACGGTATTCTTCCTGCTCCAGGGCAAAGCTTTTCCGTATCTTGTTCAACTCGTAAGCAGCCTCCAGTGTCTGTTGTTTCAGGGTCAGACTTTTCTGTTCCATCTCAAGGGCCTTCTCCTGATAAGAGATGCGTTGCTTCTCCCATTCATCCCGCTGGTCGTCTATCTCGCGCAACAGGTCCGGATTGGTCAGCAGCAAGATGGTATCTCCCTGCTGTAAAAGGCTTCCCTCCTCGGCTACGATGCGGGCTACATTACCCGACTCACGGGCATTGACCATCAAAGTCAGAATGGGATGCACCACTCCTTCCACGTCCACGTATTCACGGAAAGGGGCCTGCTTCACCTCGGCCAATTGCACAGAGTCCGCATCAATGCGTAAACGCTGGGGGCCGGAAGCCAGTATAATCACATAAATCAGTCCGGCCAGCAAGAGTACGCCGCCCGCCAGATAAAGGCGATAGCGAACGTACCAGGGTTTCTTTTTCAATTGTATATCCATAATCGGTTTGTGTTATATTTCAGGTAAAGTTTCAGTCAGCGGACAGTTCCGGTAAAAATCATATTGCGTCAGGCTGCGGAGTCCGTAATACAGCATCCAGTAGGTTTTCAGAGCCTCGATATAATTGCGCCGGGAGGTATCTTTCTCCGTAGTGGCCGCATTCAAATCGAGCACCGAGGATTTGCCCATCAGGTAAAGGCGGAGTGCCACTTCATACCGTCGGCGGGCTGTTTCGTCGGTACGGGAGGCTACTTCCACCTGCCGTGCCTGAAGATTAAACTGCCGTACCATCTGCCGCACGTTCAGTTCAAAATCATTCATGCCCTGTTCCACCTGGGTATTGACCAGCTCGATGTTCGATTTGGCCACACGCACTTTTCCCTTGCCTCTCCCCCAGTCCAGTATCGGAATCACTACGGACAGGCTCACGTATTGCTGGTCGAGCGGGTCACGATAGGAATCCCGAAGACGGGCAGCGGTCTGCGAAAGTCCGAACTGAAGGTACAAATCTGCCTTTAGTCCCCGACTGGCACGAGCGGAGGCCAACTGGCTGCGACTCTCCAACTGCATCCGCCGGTAGGTCTCGATTTCCGGACTGTGAAAATGCGCCTGTTCCAGCGCTTTGTCCAAAGGCACTTCAAAATCCGGTACACTGTCATGCGGAACCACCTCTATCTCTTCTTCCTCCCGGATACCTAAGAAAGAACGGAAGGTAAGCATCGCGTCTTCCACACTGATACGGGCTTTCATCAGGTTAGTTTCTTCGGTCAGCTTGTTCACTTCCAGTTGCAACATCTCGTTCTCCGTAATGCTGCCGATGCGATACCGTCCGCGGGCATAGCGATACAAGGTATCAGCGGAAGCATAGTTGGCTTGGGCAATCTCCAAGTCGGACTGGGCAGATGCCAGTGCAAAAAACAACTCGCATGTTTTCGAGGCAATCAGCTCCAGCGACTCACTATATGTTTTCTTAGCCTCCTGAAAACGGACGGGCTCAATACGGCGGTTCCACTTCAAGGAGTTATAGCCAAAAAGCGACTGACGGTAACCTACCGTGAAAGGCTGGGTGTTATAAGCCGTGCTTTTCTCGCCCAGTTCATCCATACGCTGGGCGGCGGTCTGCATGAACAAGTTACCTCCCGTGAACCAGACGTTCTGGCTGACGGAAAGCGTCAGGTCGGTAGCCAGCTGGTTCTGGCGGAGAAACAGTTCCGTACCGTCAGGCTGGGTTACCTTATTAATCTGCCGGTTCAGATAAGGCGATGCAGACAAACTTACCTCAGGCAGGTAGTCTGCCCGAAACGAACGGTAACTCCAGTAAGCTGCCCGGTAGGTATGCCGGGCAGCTTCTGCCTCTGGAGAGCTGGCCTGCGCCAACTGAATAGCCTCTTGCAGCGTCAACTTCTCTCCCCACACAACTTGCCCGCAAAAAAGCAGGCAACTCATAAGCCACAGTATCTTGTTTCCCATCTTCATACGCATAGTTATCTGCTTTTTTATATCCAAAAACTGTGCCATTCGGATAACGCACTGATTATGTAGAAGATAGAAAAATCAAGCAAATTCACTTCGTGTGCGCATCCGCACAAAAAGCGTGCGAAAATGCACATACAGCACATGCAAAAAAGCATTATCTTTGCGAAAGACACCTTGATATTGTATGGAAGAAAAAGGGAAAATACTCATCATTGACGATAACGAAGACGTGCTCTTCGCCTTGAACCTGCTATTAGAGCCCTATATGGAGCAGATTCGAGTGACTACACAGCCTACACGAATTGAACATTTCATGACTACCTTCCATCCCGATGTGATTCTGCTTGACATGAATTTCCAGCGGGATGCCATCAGTGGGCAAGAAGGATTTGACTACCTGAAACAGATTCTCCGTATCGACCCGCAAGCGGTAGTGGTATTCATGACGGCCTACGCAGACACGGGAAAGGCGGTGCAAGCCATTAAAGCCGGGGCAACTGATTTTATCTCCAAACCATGGGAGAAGGAAAAGCTGTTGGCTACCTTGTCGGCTGCCGTCAAACTCAGCCGCTCACGCCAGGAAGTAGGACGGTTGCAGAATGAGGTACAGGCCCTGAAGGGAGACGACCGCATTCCGGAACTGATTGGCAACTCCCCCGCCATGCAGAAGGTAAAAGAAACCATCTACAAGCTTTCCGATACGGATGCCAACTTGCTCATACTGGGAGAAAACGGTACCGGAAAAGATCTGGCCGCACGCATGCTGCGCTTCTTCTCTCCCCGCCGGGGACAGGTCTTTATTCCCATCGACTTGGGAAGTATTCCGGAACAGTTATTCGAAAGTGAGCTCTTCGGGTACGAGAAGGGTGCTTTCACGGATGCCCGAAAAGCCAAGCCGGGCAGAATGGAAACGGCTTCAGGGGGTACGTTGTTTCTGGATGAGATTGGTAACTTGTCCCTGCCCATGCAGGCCAAGTTGCTGACGGCCATCGAAAAGCAGTGTATCACCCGACTGGGGGCAGTCAATACGATACACATCGATGTCCGGCTGATTTGTGCCACCAATGCCAACCTACATCAGTTGGTGGCAGAAGGAAAATTCCGTCAGGATTTATTGTACCGCATCAATACCGTGGAACTTCACATCCCTCCTTTACGGGAACGTGGAGAAGATATTCTGCTGTTAGCCACACATTTTCTGAATCAGTACAACCGGAAATACCGCAAGGAAATCAAGGGATTGACGCGTGAAGCCAAAAACAAACTGCTGAAATACGAATGGCCGGGCAATGTGCGTGAGTTGCAGCACACCGTAGAGCGTGCCGTCATCCTGAGCGAAAACGGCCTCCTGAAACCGGATGATTTCTTATTTCCACAAGGGAATGCCGCCGCGCACCAGCCTGCACTGACGGAGGAACTCAATTTGGAGAAACTGGAAAAGAATGCCATCGAACGGGCCTTGAAAGTGAGCGCAGGAAACATGAGCAAGGCTGCCGAACTATTAGGAATTACACGTTTTGCACTTTATCGAAAACTGGAAAAATGGGGCTTATGAAAACGTATGGATACTACCTGATATTGCACATTTTGGGACTGACGGGTCTGATTGCCGCAGGTGTTTTAGCCATGCTGCATGGACTGTGGTTCTGTACCATCATCTGCGGACTGTTGCTCGTGGGCATTTGTTACAGCCTATACCGCATACAAATCCGGCAGACTGAAACCATGTACCGGCTCGTGGAATGCATGAAACAGAATGACCTGGGACAGCGGGTTTGCGCACCGTTTGCCGACCCGCAGATGCAGAAGTTAGCTGAGGAACTTTCACAGGCCCTGAAGAACCTGCGCACCCGTATAGTAGATGAGGAGGTAAAGCATCAATACTATGAAATGCTGCTGAACAAGGTAGATACGGCCGTACTCGTCACCGACCGAAGCAACCGAATGGAATGGATGAACAAGGCAGCCCGCGAACTATTGGGCCACTGCCCCCATCTGCCCGAAGAAATCAGCACGGCCATTCAGGAAAACCAGCAAGTAACGCACCTGCAAAAGGGAAACGCTACTTTCGACCTCTCCCTGTCGGTCACGCACATCCAGCTGCAAGGACGAACCTGCCGCCTGATTAGCTTGAAAAACATCCACGGCGCATTGGAGTACAAAGAAATGGAAGCCTGGCAGAAACTGATACGGGTACTGACGCATGAAATAATGAATTCCATCACCCCGATTATCTCCCTGGCAGATACATTGAATGAACGAAGCCAGGAACACTCTGACGATGCACGCACGCATACCTACATACAGCAAGGGCTACAAGTCATCTACCGCCGGGGGAAAGGCTTGCTGGAGTTCGTAGAGAATTACCGGAAACTGACCCGTATCTCGGCCCCGATGAAAACGGAAATCCCACTGGAACAATTCCTTTCCGACCTGCAACGGCTTTATCCGGAACTGGAAGTTCAGTTTAAATGCCCGTCTTCCCAGCTCACCTGGTATGCCGACCGCACACAGATGGAGCAGGTATTTATCAACCTGCTGAAGAATGCCCATGAAGCATGTGCCCATCGCTCCCATCCGGACATCCGCATCCAGGTAGAAACCCATGCCCAGGAACTCATTTTCGAAATCAGCGATAACGGAGAAGGTATGCTGCCGGAAGTAACAGAACGTATCTTCGTGCCTTTCTTCACTACTAAGAACAACGGTTCCGGTATCGGCCTTACCCTCTGTAAACAGATTATCAGCCTGCACGGGGGACAAATCAGCGTACAAAGCACAGCGGGGAAAGGAAGCTGTTTCCGCCTCTCTTTCCCCGCCGTATAAGTATATGGTTCAATTCTTATTTCATAACCCATTGCAGACAGACCGGTTTATCTGTATGGATAGTCTTACCAGTATCCTGCAAAAGACCTGTTTCCGCATCACGTGCAAACACCTGAATCTCGTTAGTATCCCGACAAGCTACTAACAGATATTTGCCGTTCGGTGTAATCGTGAAATTACGCGGATGAATGCCCGTCAACTGATACCCCACCTTGGTCAGTGTACCATCGGAAGGAGAAACCTTGAAAATAGCTACGCCATCTGCTTGCAGGCGGTTGGAAGCGTACAGGAATTTTCCATCGGGCGACAGATGAATATCCGCACTACCTTTCGCGCCCACCGTATCTGCCTTGATGACTTGTTGCTGTGTCAGGGTCTTTCCATCGTACGCCCACACCACTACTTCGCCAGACAATTCCGTCAACAGATACGCATGTTTTCCCTGCTTGTCAAAACAAGTATGACGCGGACCTGAACCTGGAGCCAACTCAATATCAAAAGCAGCCGCTTCATCCAATAAATCCGTTCCTTTCGTTCCTGGAGTTTGTTTTACTGGGAAAGCATGAATACGGTCCAGACCTAAATCGTTTGCCAAAAGCAACTTCCCGTCGGGAGTGAAATACACACAGTGCAAGTGAGGCTGCTCCTGCCGTTCCTTATCGGCTCCTTTTCCCTGGAAGGAAATGACATGCCCCTCTCCTAACTTTCCATCCGCCAGACGAGGGAAAACCGTAATATTCGCTCCCATGTAATTGGCGGTCAACACGAACTTACCATCCGGACTCACCGTAATATAACACGGTGAAGCTCCACCCGTAGACTGGCTGTTCAGCAACGTCAGCCCCGCAGTCAACGTATCCAATGCCAATGCATTAGCCGTAAACCCTTTTTCCGTCTCTCCCACGGCATACACATGCGTACCGTCTTCCGTCGGCACTAAAAACGACGGATTCTCAATCCCAGACAACGTACTAGCCAGCACAGCCTCTCCCGTCTCCTGGTTGAAACGATACGTCTTTATCCCTTCCTGATCGGCACTTGCATAACTGCCCACCAGCATCAACAAAGTATCCGGTTCTTGCGACACACTCATTTTCTGCTCACCTTTTCCAGCACAAGCCCCCAACAAAAGAGAGCCGGCACACAACGACATTAAAATGTGCTTCCTCATAGTTCTATATTATCTAAGTAAACAATGTTCCAAAAGTAAATTCATAAAAAAACGAAGAACCTTGACTCACTAAACCCAAGATTCTTCGCTTTTAAAAAAAGGAGAAGCCGTACCCGAGGCGTGACGAAACTCCGAATGACAGGTTTTGAGTGCTCCCCTCCTTTGTAATCCACCGGCATAAATGCTACCCGAAGGCGTGGCC
>ENA-UERS01000715-UERS01000715.1-human-gut-metagenome-genome-assembly--contig:-NODE-715-length-12973-cov-3.525589_pt1 | contig 12973 bp, 7 predicted proteins | sample MGYA00242991_ERZ507992 | MGnify/ENA primary metagenome ERZ507992 (study PRJEB26167, sample SAMN06115535) | human gut metagenome | host: Homo sapiens | place: China:Chongqing | collected 2015-10-24...
GGAAACGCCTTTCTTTTGGACGGGCGACGCCCGTTTTCTTTCTCGGGAAAGAAAATGGGGGTCGCATCACGCGGCACATGTGCCGCATCCCCCTTCGCACCTGTGCGAAAAAGCATCCGCGCCCTCACGGGCGCAAAAAGTGAGGAACATTTTCATGATTTTCAAAAAATCCGGCCCGCCGGAATGGCTGCTCGTCTGTTTGGGCAACTACGGCAAGCAGTATGAAAACACCCGCCACAACATCGGCTTCATGGCCGCGGAGCGTCTGATCGACAAGCGCGATCTGCGCTGCAACCGCCTGCGCTTCCGCGCGCTGACGGAGGTCATCGAATTTGGCGGGGCAAATGTGCTTTTGATGATGCCGCAAACCTACATGAACCTCTCCGGCGAGGCTGTGGGCGAGGCGGCGCGGTTCTATAAAATTCCCGCCGACCACGTCATCGTCATCTCCGACGATATTTCGCTCCCGCTCGGCAAGCTCCGCGTGCGCGGCAGCGGCAGCGCGGGTGGACACAACGGCCTCAAGAACATCATCGCGCACCTCGGCACCGACGCTTTCCCGCGCGTCAAGGTCGGCGTCGGCGCGCCGGAGCACGACATTGTCGACTGGGTCATCGGCCCGTTCACGGCCAATGAGCGCAAGGTCATCGACGGTGTGCTCGACCGCGCGCTCGGCGCGGCGGAGTGCATCATCACCGACGGCGTGAGCGCCGCGCAGAACCGCTTCAACGGCTGAACGCTTTTTGCCGCCAAAATTTAAAAAATCGACATAGACTTTTGGGCAAAAGCCTATATAATAAAATGACTGACGACCACGGGCATGACCCGCCGCGGCTGCGGCGGATCTGCCCTTTTGCGCGCTGCGGGAGGAGGGATACGGCATGGCGCAGGGGATGAACAAACTCAATGAAGCGCTCGCCGCTCTTCCCGAGGTGCGCGAGCTGCTGCTCTCGCTCGACGCGGGCACATCGCCCATCGCCGTGTCGGGCCTTTCGGGTGTGCACCGCGCGCAGCTTGCCGCTGCCGTGCGGCACAAGACACAGCGCCCGCTTTTGATCGTCTGCGCGGATGAAAACGAGGCAAACCGCATGGCAGGCGACCTGCACGAGCTGCTCGGCGAGGACGTGAGCCTGCTGTTCGCACGCGAATGGCAGCTGCGCGACCGCGTGTTCGCCTCCCACGGCTGGGAGCAGCAGCGCATCGGCTCGCTGTGCAGCCTCGCCGCCGGAAAAGCGCCGATCCTGGTCGCGACGGTCGACGGCCTGATGCAGCGCACGCTGCCGCCCGACGCGCTGCGCGGCGCGGTGACGGACATTTCGCTCGGCGACCGCTTTGATCTGAATGCGCTTTCGAAAAAGCTTGTCGAAAGCGGCTACACGCGCGCGGAAACGGTCGAGGGCGTCGGCCAGTTCGCGCTGCGCGGCGGCATTCTCGACGTCTGGTCGCCGCTGAGCGCGCCTGTTCGCGTCGAATTCTTCGATGACGAGGTCGACGCGATGGGCGAATTCGACGTGACGACCCAGCGCCGCACGCAGAACGTCAAATCCCTGACCGTCCTGCCCGCGGCAGAGGTACTGCCCGCCCTCTCGGACGGCGGACGCGAAGAAATGCTCGAGCGCCTCTCCCGCGCCGCGCAGAAGATCGAGAAAAAAGTGGCGGATAGTCCCATCGTAAAAACTCTGCGCGGCGACATCGAGCGCCTTTCCAACGACCTGCCGCTCGGCGGCATGGACCGGTATCTCGCCGCGTGCTACCCCGACGAAGTCTGCGCGCTCGACTATCTTTCACCCGACACGCTGATCGCCGTCAGCGACGGCATGCGCGTTTTGGAGCGCAGCAAGAACTACCACTGGGAGCTCTCCGAGGACGTAAAGCCCCTGATCGAAGAGGGCGTTTTGTGCGGCGAATTCGCCGCGCTCGCGCTGAGTCAGGAGGCATTGAGCCACCGCATGGGCGCGTTCCCCGTGCTGCTGCTCGATTCGCTCCCCACGTCGCGCAATCTGCTGCCGCCGAGGGCCATCCTCAGCATAAACGCGCGCTCGCTGCCGTCGTACGGCGGCAGTCTGGAGACCGCCGCGGGCGATATGGAGCGGTATCTTGGCGCAGGCTGCGGCGTACTCGTTCTCTGCGGCAACGAAACGCGCGCGAAAAACTTCCGGCGCCTTTTGGAAGAGCGCGGCATCTGCGCGCAGCTTGATTTGAAAAACGACCGCCTCCCCGCCCCGCACGAGACCGTCATCGGCCTCGGCGCGCTGAGCGCGGGCAGCGAATATCCACAATTAAAGCTCATCATCCTGACCGAGGGCCAGCTGACCGCTCCCCTCTCCGGCAAGCGCGCAAAGGCGCGGCCAAAGAAGGAGACATCGGCCCGCGCCGCGCTGCGGTCCTATGAAGACCTCTCCCCCGGCGATCTCGTCGTGCATGTCCACCACGGCATCGGCCGCTTTGCGGGCATCGAGCGCATGCGCGTGGACGGCGTGGACAAGGACTATATTAAGATCTGCTATGCGGGCAACGACAGCTTATACGTCCCCGCGACGCAGCTCGATATGGTGTCGAAATACATCGGCGGCCATGGCGAGGACGAGGACGGCCAAATACGCACGAAGCTCAGTAAGCTCGGCGGCACGGACTGGTCGCGCGCCAAGACAAAGGCGCGCGCCGCGGCAAAGGACCTTGCCAAGGGTCTCATCGCGCTCTATGCCGAGCGCCAGCGCCGTCCTGGCTTCGCCTTTTCGCCCGACTCCCCGTGGCAGAAGGAATTTGAAGAGGCCTTCGACTACGAAGAGACCGACGATCAGCTCCGCGCCATCGCCGAGATCAAGGCCGACATGGAGCGCAGTACGCCGATGGACCGCCTGCTCTGCGGCGACGTCGGCTACGGCAAGACTGAGGTCGCGCTGCGCGCCGTGATGAAGTGCGTGCTCGACGGCAAGCAGGCGGCAATCTTAGTGCCGACCACCGTGCTCGCCCAGCAGCACTACGCGACGGCGCTGAACCGCTTCCGCTCGTTCCCCGTGCGCATCGAAGTGCTCTCGCGCTTCAAAACGCCGGCGCAGAAGAAGCAAATTTTGCAGGATGCCGCCGCGGGAAAGATCGACTTACTCATTGGCACGCACTCGCTGCTGCAAAAGAGTTTGCACTTCAAGGACCTTGGCCTTCTCATCATCGACGAGGAGCAGCGCTTCGGCGTAACGCACAAGGAAAAGCTCAAGGAGCTCTCGCGTCAGGTCGACACGCTGACGCTCTCGGCAACACCGATCCCCCGCACGCTCAACATGGCGCTTTCGGGCATCCGCGACATGTCGACCATCGAGGTCCCGCCCGTCGACCGCCAGCCGGTGCAGACATATGTGCTCGAGCATAACTGGAGCGTCATCGCCGACGCCATCCGGCGCGAGCTCGCGCGCGGCGGGCAGGTCTACTACATGCACAACCGCGTCGAGACCATCGACCGCTGCGCCGCCCAGCTCAAAAAGCTCCTCGGCGACGATGTCGCCATCGGCGTCGCGCACGGCAAGATGGACGAAAAGGGTCTGTCCTCCGTGATGCAGCAGCTCTCGGACGGAGAAATTCAGGTGCTCGTCTGCACGACGATCATCGAGACGGGCATCGACATTCCGAACGTCAACACCCTCATCATCGAGGACGCCGACCGCCTCGGCCTCGCCCAGCTGCACCAGATCCGCGGCCGCATCGGCCGCAGCGCGCGCCGGGCGTATGCCTATATGACCTACCGCGCGGGCAAGATCCTCACCGAGGTTGCGGCCAAGCGCCTGACGGCCATCCGCGAATACGCGGAGTTCGGCTCGGGCTTCCGTATCGCGATGCGCGACCTTGAAATTCGCGGCGCGGGCAATTTGCTCGGCCCCGAGCAGTCGGGCTATATGATGAGCGTCGGCTACGATATGTACTTGCAGCTCTTGGAAGAGGCTGTGCTCGAGCAGCGCGGCGAAAAAGCGCCGCAGCGCACCGAATGCTCGGCAGACCTCACAGTCTCGGCCAACCTGCCGGAGAGCTACATTCCCTCGGGCGAGCAGCGCATGGATATCTACCGCCGCATCGCGGCGCTGCGCACCGCCGAGCAGTCGCAGGAGCTGCTCGACGAGCTCATCGACCGCTACGGTGAGCCGCCCCAGCCGGTCCTCAAGCTCATGGACGTCGCGCTTTTGCGCGCGGAGGCCGTGCAGATCGGTGTGAGCGATATCTCGCAGCGCGGCAGCGAGATCACCTTCACCTTTGCCGCGTCCGAGGCAGTCCCCGTGGAGGCCGTGATGGCCCTCTGCTCGCTGCCGAAGAACCGCCGCCGGCTCACGCTCTCCGCCACGGGGACGGAGCCGAAGCTCCTGCTGCGTCTTACGCCAAACGAGGATGCATTGGATACTGCCTTGACGCTGGTCGGAGACCTGCGTGTGAATAAGGAAGAAAACGAAAAAGAGGTAACATTATGATCAAGAAGAGATTGCTTTCGTTCCTTGGCGCGGCGGCCATCACCGCGGCGCTCACCTTTGCCGTCGTGTCGCTCTCGCCCTCGAACGGCTTCACCTCCGGCACGATGCAGGAGGGCCTCTGCTACGAAGCGACCGGCGTCGCGCCCGACGCGATCGTCGCAAGCCTGAATGGTAACGGCGCGAGCGCCGACCTTGTCGCATACTGGATCGGCTACGACGTGTCGTATCTCGACAGCTATATGCAGTATTACTCCGGCTCGTCCATCAACTGGGACGACACCCTCTCCGACGGCATGAGTGTCGCCGACTATGTGAAAGCAAGCGTGCTCTCGTCCGTCAAGCAGCACTTGGTGCTTGAAAATCTCGCCAGCAAGTACGGCGTGACGCTTACCGCCGAGCAGGAGGCCGCCATGGCCGAGAGCGACCAGAGCTACATTGACCAGTACGGCAGCGAGGAAGCTTTTGAGGCCGAGATCGCCAAGCTCGGCATGCGCCGCGAGACCTATGACCGCGTCGCGCGCTCGAACTACCTGTATCAGAATCTCTATGAGCTCTACAATACCGAGGGCAGCGCGCTCTACGCCTCCGACGAGGACCTCGCCGTCTACGCTGCCGAGCAGGGCTACATCACGGCGGACCACATCCTGCTTGCGACGAAGGACATGACGACCGGCGAAGCCCTCACCGACGAGCAGAAGGCCGAAAAGAAAGCGCTCGCTGAGGAGCTCGTCGAAAAGCTCAATTCATACACCGGCGACGACATCGCCTCCTACTTTGCCGAGCTCGCCGACGAGTACAGCGAGGACCCCGGCCGCGAGACCTATCCCACGGGCTACACCTTCACGACCGGCTCGATGGTGCAGGAGTTTGAAGACGCCGCCTACGCGCTTTCCGAGGGCGAGGTGAGTGAAGTCGTCGAATCCAGCTTCGGCTATCACATCCTGCTCCGCCTGCCGCTCGACAAGGCCGCAGCCGCCGATGAGGTGCGCGACGATTACTTCACGAACTTCATCGCCGAGCAGATGGATTCCGCCGTCATCGCCACGAGCGAGGACTACGATAAGCTTGACCCGCAGACGATCTACGAGGCGATCGTCGCCGCGCAGGCGGAGGGTTAAATCGCAGCGCGGCGCACTGTACGGCGTTTGCGCCCGCGAGGGGCACGAGGGGCAGCCCGAAAGGGCTGCTTCCTTTTTGTGTCTCGGCAGGGGCGCTGCTTTTTTCCCTGCACCGTGCAGAGGACAAAATAAAAAGGAGACCTCTTTCGAGGTCTCCTTTTACTTTCAGGGGTTAGCGGTGCTTTAGCACTTCTCGAAGATGGTGGCAACGCCCTGGCCGCCGCCGATGCAGAGGGTGGCAAGACCCTTCTTGGCGTCGTCGCGCTTGAGCATTTCATGCAGCAGGGTGACGATGATACGAGCGCCGGAAGCGCCGACGGGGTGGCCGATGGAGATCGCGCCGCCGTTGACGTTGACCTTGCTCATGTCGAAGCCGAGCGCACGGGCAACAGCGATGGACTGGGCCGCGAAGGCTTCGTTGGCCTCGACGAGGTCGATATCGTCGATGGTCAGGCCAGCCTTCTGCATGGCCTGACGGGAAGCGGGCACGGGGCCGACGCCCATGATCTTCGGGTCGACGCCGCCCTGGCCCCAGCTGACGAGCTTGGCCATGGGCTTGAGGTTGTACTTCTTCACGGCCTCGCCGGAAGCGAGGACGATGGCGGCAGCGCCGTCGTTGATGCCGGAGGCGTTACCGGCGGTGACGCGCTGGACGTGCTTCTTGGTATCGGCTTCGTGGATGCCGGTGGGCTCGAAGGTGTGGACGATCTCGTCCTCAACGCCCTCGGGGCCGACGGGGAACGCGCCGCGCAGCTTGGCAAGACCCTCGACGGTGGAACCGGCACGGGGGAACTCGTCCTTCTTGAACTCGACGATCTCCTTCTTGACCTTCACGGGGACGGGAACGATCTCATCGTCAAAACGGCCGGCAGCCTGAGCGGCCTCGGTCTTCTGCTGGGAGGCAGCGCCGAAGGCGTCGAGCTCTTCGCGGGTGATGCCCCAAACATCGCAGATGTTCTCGGCGGTGGTGCCCATGTGGTAGTTGTTGAACGCATCCCACAGGCCGTCCTTGATCATGGTGTCGACAAGCTTCTTGTCGCCCATGCGGGCGCCCCAGCGGGCGTCGGGAGTGGCATAAGGAGCGGCGCTCATGTTCTCGGTGCCGCCGCAGACGACGATATCGGCGTCGCCGGCGAGGATGGCGCGGCCAGCCTCAATGACGGACTTCATACCGGAGCCGCAGACCATACCGACGGTATAGGCGGGGACGGAATAGGGGAGACCGGCGCCCACGCCGACCTGACGGGCGACGTTCTGACCGAGACCGGCGGTCAGGATGCAGCCGAACATCAGCTCATCGACATTCTCGGGAGCGACATTCGCGCGCTTGAGGGCTTCCTTCACGACGATGGAGCCGAGCTGAGCGGCGGGGGTGTTCTTCAGGGAACCGCCGAAGGAACCGACAGCGGTACGGCAGCAGTTGACGACGTACAATTCTTTCATTTGACTTCTCCTTTAAAATTTGTAAATCCGGAATGAGATCCGATTTTCTTCGATTTTGATTATACACACAGGAAAATGAAAAATCAACTGCAAAGTTGAGAAAAATGTAGGCAATTTTGATTTTTTTCTTTCATTTCGTTAACTATTTAACAAGAATGAAGAATATCTTGCACCACGGGATCGTTTTGCACCCAAAGGCGCAGGGAAAGCAGCGCCGCTGGCGCTGCTTGGGATAAGGGGACCATTCTCTCGCGTGAGAGAATGGCCCCCTTTCCCGCGTCTCCACACGCTATGGGAATAAAAAGCAGCAGCTCTGCCTGGCTGTCCCCCCGCGCCCAAGGGCGCAAAAAAGGGACGCCTCGAAAGAGGCGTCCCTTTTAATAAGTAGTTTCTACGAAACAGAAATAACTTAGAACTTGGGCTTCTGGGCCTTGACCTTGGGCTCCTGGCCGTTGCAGACGGCGACGATGTCGTTGGCGACGGAGGTGCAGCAGTTGAGAACGCTCTGCTCGGTGGTGGCGGCCATGTGCGGGGTCATGATGACGTTGTCAAGGTCGAACAGCTCGCGGCTGGACTCCTGGATGGGCTCATGCTCGAAAACGTCGAGACCGGCCTGGAACAGCGTGCCGTCCTTCAGGCACTCAACAAGCTCGTTCTCCTTGATCAGAGCGCCGCGCGCGCAGTTGATGAAGGAAGCGGTGGGCTTCATCCAGCTGAACTGCTCACGGCCGATGGAGTGCTCGGTGGAGGGAACGACGGGCAGATGCACGGACACGAAGTCGGCCTGCTCCCAGACCTCCTTGGCGGTGGCCTTCAGCTCGCACAGATCGCCGATCTTGTCCTGCGTGAGGTACGGATCGTAGCCGATGACGTTCATGCCGAAGCCGTACTTGCACTTCTGCATGGCGAGCTGGGAGATACGGCCGCAGCCGATCATACCGAGGGTCTTGCCGCCGAGCTCATAGGTGTGCTCCATGCCCATACGGACGAGGAAGTTGCCGCCGCGGAACTGACGGTCGACATAGGTGAAGCGCTTGGCGCACATGAGCATCAGCATGACGGCGTGCTCGGCGACGGCGTTGGCGTTGCCGGCAGGCGCGTAGACAACGGTGATGTCCTTGGCGTGGGCGTGGTCCATGTCGATGTTGTCGAGGCCGGCGCCCTGCTTGCCGATGGCCTGGAGGTTCTTGCTGGTGTCCATCATCTTGGCGGTGATGGGCTCGGTGCGGCACGTGATGGCGTCGGGCTGGAACTCGGCGAGCTCCTTGACGTAGGTCTCCTCGTCGTTATGGCTGCACAGCTTCACTTCAAAGTCGTTGGACTCGAAGATGTGCGTGGCCACCTCGTTGAGCTCGATGGTGTAGTAAACTTTGAACTTTGCCATGATACAGATCTCCTTCTTCTTATTTGTTTATTTATTGAATCGCTAAATGATTTCATACGGTTTCTTCATTATACCTTGCGCTTTGCACAAAAGCAAGCGATTTTCAGAAAGATTTGCAAGCACTCATTCAAATAATTGAACAGCATCTTTCATTTTGACGATTCGCCGTCATGATTTTTGTCCCCTTCCTGCAATTATCATTGCAAAACGAAAAAGCGCACAAAAGCGCTTGACAAATTACTACATATGTAGTATATAGTTATCAACGACAAACGTAGTAAGTCATGCAAGGAGGTCAACCCATGGACGATAAAAAGAGACTGCCCGACGCGGAGCTTGCCGTGATGCAGGCCATCTGGGAGGTCGGCGGCGAGGTCAGCCGCGGCGATCTCGACGGCGCACTCGCGAGCCACGGCTGGAGCGCCAACACCGTCAACACCTACCTTACTCGCCTGTGCGACAAAGGTTTTCTCACGAGCCGCCGCGAGGGGCGGAACAATTTGTACACGCCGCTCGTCTCAAAGGATAAGTACCTCGAATTTGAGAGCCGCAGCGTTTTAAAGCGGCTCTACGGCGGTTCACTCGGCAGCTTCGTCGCGGCGCTGAACGCCGAAAAGCCGCTCGAGCAGAGCGAGATCGACGAGCTGCGGCAGTTTTTGGACGATATGAGCCGGTAAACGGCGATAAAAAGGAGGACGCACCATGGAAACATTTCTGCTGAATCTGTTGAAAACTTCCCTGTTAGGTTCCCTCGCTATTCTGGCGATGCTGGTACTCAAACCTCTCTGGCGCGAGCGCTACCGCGCGAAGACGCGCTGCTGGCTGTGGCTGGCGCTGGCGGCATTTTTGCTGCTGCCGGTCGATTTTTCGGTGAAAAACGCGCCGGTGCAGGCCGAACCGCCGAAGGACTACACACTCTTTGTCGGCACGGATAAGACAGCCATCCAATCGACCGACAACCTGTTTGGCGACATGGCCGAAAAAAGCGGCCAGTCCCCCGCACAGGTGCGCGACACGATCATCCAGCGCCCCGTGACGAATCCCGAGCAGAAGACAACACGCTACATCCCCGTGACGACGATCTTGTTTTACGGCTATCTCGCGGGCGCGGCGGCGTTCCTGTTGTATCAGGGTGTCTCCTACGCCCTCTTCCGCCGCACGGTGCGTCGCTGGAAGAGAGACGTCACCCGCGCGGACTACGCCGCGATGCTCTCTGACACGGCGCGCGACTTAGGCGTGAGCGCGCCGGAGATGATCGTCTGCGAGGCCATCTCCACCCCCGCGGTGACAGGTCTGCTCCGCCCGCGGCTGCTCCTGCCCCACGAGCGCTACGACGTGCAGGAGCTGCACTACATCCTGCGCCATGAGCTGTGCCATTTGAAGCGGCGCGATATGCTCTTCAAGCTCGTGCTGCTCGCGGCCAACGCGATGCACTGGTTCAACCCCGTGGTGTATCTGATGCTGCGTCAGGCAGACGAGGACATCGAGCTTGCCTGTGACAGCGCGGCGACCGACGGGCTCGAACTCCCCGAGCGCGCGGCTTACAGCCGGACACTGCTCGCCGCCGTGCAGTCCAGCGTGCGGGCGCTGCCCGCGACGACGTGCTTCGGCGGCACGGTCGAGCGTCTGAAGCGCCGCATCACGAACGTGCTGGGCGCGCAGAAAAAGCGCGGTCTCGGCGTTGTCGCCCTCGTGCTGGCGCTGACGCTGACGGCGGGCTGCGCCGTCAGCTGGGGCGAGCGCGCACAGAAAAATGACGACCCGTTTGCCGACAAGAGCTATACGGTCGACACGCTCTTATATGAAGCGCCCGGCTTTACGGATGGCTTTACGGATGGCGCATACCCCACCTTCCGCACCGCGACGAATCCCGCAGGGGAGAAATACGTCACGATGTTCAACGATCTGGGCTATGCCCTTATCTACGGCCCGATGGAGGAATACAAGCTGGAAAAGCAGTCCTTCTACGCACTCTTCGGCAACACCAGAGACGCTTCTCCGGTCGACGACCTTATGCAGCACAACAAATCCGCATGGACCGGCTACTGCGAAGAGGCAAAGGACTCTCAGCCGTATCAGGCCTATCTTCTTGAGCAGGAAGACGGCACAATCTATCTCGGCCTTTCCGCCGACTATGCGGAAGACGGCAGTGAATGCTTCTGCATGGTCTACCGGCTGGAAAAGGAGGACGACACGATCTACGCCTCGATGGACGACTATGCCGCCGCGTGCGTGGAAGACCTCAAAAAAGGCACGATGACCTACTCCGTGTCGGAAAACAACGACTATGCGTCCCGCTCGATCGAGGACACGGTCGCCGACGTGCGCGTGACGCAGCTGGAGCAGGGCGATTCGCTCGGCAACCTTTCCCCCGACGGCACGGTGCTGGAGCTGTGGTACTTCCAGTACGAGATGAAGCCCACGAACGAGGCGGGCGTGCAGATCGACGTCATCGGCGGGCAGGAGTTGACGGACGACGGATATCTCAATGAACACTGGACGCACTATCTCACCGTCCTGCACTACACCAGCGGCGAGAAGACCGGCTATCAGATCATCGGCACCTCGATGAGCAACGACGGCCTGTGGTACAACGGATGCAGCTACGGCGTGGACCTCAAGTATTACCTGCACGACTTCTATGTCGACTACGCGGGGCTCAATGAGCCGAAGATGTACATTCCCGATCTGGTCGACGGTCTGGTCGAGGACGGCTACGGCCACGGCAACAGCGTCGAGGGCCGTCTGGTCTCCGGCAGCACCTACAATTTCTGCTACTACTATGTTCCCATCACCGGCTGGGCGTGCAGCCCCGGCACGGACTACTGGTACTCGCGCTATGACACCGGCTCGTATTTCAGTGTCAAGAAGCTCGAGCGCGGCATCAACGACGCAAAGGCGGAATGGGAGAGCACCGGCGTGACCGGGGAAAAGGTCGACACCGGCTGCTGGCGCTACGTGACGCATGAGGGCATGAGCAACACGATCGTCACGCTCTTTGCCGGTCCCAACAACACCACCTACGAAGTCGAAATTCACTGGCTCTTCGACGGCAGCACCGAGGAGAATCAGTGGGGCTGGAACCACGACCGCGCCGTCGAGGAGGAGGCCGTGATCTTGCAGGCGATGGTCAAGCACTTTACGATCAACGGAGGAATCTACTTCACGGACGGCTCTTCCGACTCCGAGTCTCCCGCTGATACCGCGTTCCTGACCGACCTCCAGCTCGCGGCAAATGGCGGTATTGAATCGCTGACTCTGTTTCCGGCTGCTACAAGTTCGATTATCAGTCCGTGCGAGCCGGTCAGCACTGAGGGAAGCGAGTTACACGTGGACCTGAGCAACTATGGCTATTCTTCTACATCCGAACCTGAGAATATCTCCCTGCTGAATCACATCCGGATTGATTTGAAAGGCGATAGCCAATCTTGGTTTGAATCTTATCAAGGTGGAAATGTGATCGGCTATTGCGCCGAGAATCGGCCGACAGAGTATTATCTGGCATTTGGTGACTTCGGCAAGTATGCGACGCTCTATGACGTAATACTCGAATGGTACCACAGCGCCCAGTCTGGCACTGAGCCATCCGACGCATCTTCGACCACCACGACGAACGCCGTCAGCCGCGATTCGCTCATCAAGGCTGCCGACAGCTATGTTGATCTGGGCGGTTACCTCTGGTACACTGCGGGCGGCAAGTTCTGCCGCTGGCGCGAGGGCGGCAGCGTGGAGACGGTTTGTGATCTGCCGCTGGACTATGATACGCCCGTCAGCGCGAGCCTTTCGACGCAGGACAATCGCATCCTGATGAACTATCACATCGGCGGCGCGACAATGGGCTCGTTCATCACTGACCTCTACGACACGGACGGCAAAAAGCTCAGTTCGATCAACGGCTACAACGCCATCGCTATCAGCGGCGACATTATTGTGATGACGGATCATTTCATGCCCACGCCGAACAACCTGTCCATTTCCTATGACTGCGGCAAAACGTTCACGGAATTCGGTGACAAGGACTGGTTCTACGGCAGCGCTCTCACAGAGGACGGCACCTATGTCACCTCCGTCAGCTCCTCGCTTGAGATCCGCGACGGCTATGTCTACACCACCGCCGTTTACGACATCAACCACGAGAAGTCAGACGACCCGCTCGTGACGCACGCCGTGCGCATCAGCATCAAGACCGGTGCGCAGGAAATTCTGGACTGAAGCGGTCAAATTTCAAAAAGGCGGCCCGAAGGCTGCCTTTTTTTCCGCTTTTTTGCGTAAAATGATGGGAATATTCCAAAAAGGTACTGGAACATCTCAAAGATATGTGGTATGATGGGAATATTCCAAAACGTATTTCTCGGGAGGTTCCCACCATGGAACACAATCCGGTCCTCAAAAATCCGCTGTCGCTCGACAGCGAAATTCCGCTCTACTCCCAGCTCATGGGCATCATCAAGCGCAGCATCACCTCCGGCGCGCTCAAGGTCGGCGACCTGCTGCCGAGCGAGGCCGAGCTCTGCCGCTCGTATGATATCAGCCGCAACACCGTGCGTCAGGCCATCGGCGCGCTCGAAGCAGAGGGC